>Ga0307998_1000102_pt1 | contig 48493 bp, 44 predicted proteins | sample Davwhametageno37_FD_203147 | JGI IMG/M metagenome (GOLD analysis project Ga0307998, IMG submission 203147) | Marine microbial communities from Davis Island wharf, Antarctic Ocean - #37 | ecosystem: Environmental > Aquatic > Marine > Unclassified | place: Antarctic Ocean: Davis Island wharf... | reverse complement strand
CCGATGAATCCACGGCAGATGAAGAGCCTTCAGCATCTCTTAATGAAGAGCCCTCAGCGGCCCTTAATGAAGATAACGAGCCTTCAGCGTCCCCTAATGAAGAGCCCTCAGCGGCCCTTAATGAAGAACACGATCCCTCAGAAGAAGACTCTGCGGCCGATACAGAGCTCACTTTAGACGAAGAGCCCTCAGCGTCTCTTAATGAAGAACTCTCAGCGTCTCTTAATGAAGAACTCTCAGCGGTCCTTGATAAGGAACACGAGCCCTCGGTAGCTCCTAATGAGGAATTGCCGGAAGTCGACTCCCTAGAAGAACTAGAGTCATCTGGCGATGCCGCAATCGATGAACTTGCTGAATCAGTCCTCGATGAAGACTTTTTAGATGACAGCTTTTTAGATGGCGGTATCTTCGCTGACGTCGGCCAAGCCACAGAGCCTAAAGAACATAAGGTGCCAGAAGACCTTGGCCTGCAAGTTGATGCCGAAGACCTACCAGGCACGGCAGATCTTGAAAACTCAATGGGTGACGAAGCCGCTGCCATCGCAGAATTTATGGCGAGCCTAGATGATTTTGATGGGGCGGAAGATGCCGAAGAAATTAGCTCTGTCGATGTTAAGTTAGACTTGGCTAATACCTTCATCGAGATGGGCGATCCAGAAGGTGCCCGAGAAATCCTAAAAGAGATTATTGGCGAAGCCGACCAAGCAGGCCAGGCTCGAGCACAGCTAGTGCTAGAAACACTAGGTTGATAATGATACTGGATACTAACCGTGCCTGATTGGGTATATACCCCAAATTGTAGGATTCCAGAAGGCGAGACAATGCCGCTAGGAATCAAACGCTATGCTGCCGTCGTTGAATACGACGGCAGTGCTTTTTGTGGCTTCCAAAAACAAAAGCACAGCCCCTCAGTGCAGCAGGAGTTAGAGCGCGCCCTAAGCTATGTAGCAAACAGCCCGTTAATCCTCAGCTGTGCCGGGCGCACAGATACCGCAGTCCATGCTAGCCATCAGGTGATACATTTTGACAGCAGTGCCGACCGCACCGGGCACAACTGGGTTCAGGGGGCTAACAGCCAGCTACCCGACAGTATCTCCCTAAGCTGGGCAGATGAATTGGGCCCTGACTTTCATGCTCGATTTAGTGCGACCTCCCGAACCTATCGCTACGTAATTGCTCCAGGTAAATCTCGCCCGGCTATTTTGGCCAATGGCGTCACCTGGGTTAAATTTCCGGTTAACCCTGCTGCTATGGAAGAGGCCTGCAAATACTTGCTTGGCGAAAAGGATTTTTCTGCTTTTCGCGGCGCCGGCTGTCAGTCCCTCTCTCCCTTCAGAAATATTACCAGCGCCAATATTTATCAGGCGGGCCAGCTATTGGTTTTTGAGGTGAGCGCCAATGCCTTTGTGTTGCACATGGTGCGTAATATGATGGGGGCGTTGTTAGAAATCGGTTATGGTCGGCAAGAGCCTAGCTGGATTAAAAAATTACTGGCCGAAGGCGACCGCAGTCAAAGTGCCGCAACCGCGCCATCTAATGGGCTATATTTAGTGCATGTTAAATACCCCCAGCAGTTTGCTTTACCCAAGCTACCCATGGGGCCGGTATTTTTGCCGGACAAGTTAACCCCAAGTTAACCAACAGTTAGATAGAGAGCTAAATCAGAGATCGAAAGCAGAGAGTTAAGGCGATGTCAGTAAGAGTTAAAATTTGTGGTATTACCAGCCCAGCCCAAGCCACTATGGCTCAGGACGCTGGTGCCGACGCTCTGGGTTTGGTGATTTACCCCAAGAGCTCCCGCCATGTAGATATTCAAAAAGCCACCGAGATCCGCGCTGTTATTGGGCCCCAAACCACTGCTGTGGTGCTGTTAGTCAATGCAGACGAAGCCACAGTGCGACGGGTAATTACCGAGGTAAAGCCCGATTTAATTCAGTTTCATGGCGACGAAACACCGGCCTTTTGCCAGCAATTTGGTTTCCCGTTTATTCGCGCTATTCGTATGCGCGAGGGCTTAGATATAGATGCAGAAGTGTCCGCCTATAAAGCAGAGGGCGGTTTTTTGTTCGATGCCTGGAGTGAAGACCAATATGGCGGTACTGGACACCAGTTTGATTGGAGCCGGCTACCTAGCAGCAGAGACTATCCGCTGATTCTGGCGGGGGGCTTAACCCCAGACAATGTAGCTAGCGCTGTGACGACTGTGCGGCCCGAAATGGTAGATGTTAGCGGCGGCGTGGAATCCTCACCTGGGGTTAAAGACCCAGCCAAAGTCCAATCATTTATTAGCAACGCTAAGCAGGCCTAAAGTTAGCAGAGGCGTGGTTAGTCGGCTATAGTTTAAACATTATGTAGGTCTATTTAGAGACCGTAATTAGGCGCGATAAATAATTGCTCTAGGCCTTATCTAGAGTGAATCTGTCGTGATAGAATACCGCCACATTAGAATGTCGCACTGATAAAGTGTCGCGTTAATTAAGTGCCGCGCAGTACAAGATTTAACCAACGACTTAGCGTCGCGAAAAGGTATTAGATGAACTGGCTGAAACGCATTAGGCCCACGGGTCCTGCTTCAAGTAAAAACGAACGTTCGAACTCTATACCCGAAGGGCTGTGGAAAAAATGCCCTAAATGTGCCTCACCTCTGTATCGCCCTGAACTAGAACGCAATCTCGACGTGTGCCCCAAGTGTGAGCACCATATGCGCATTGGCGCCCGCCGCCGTCTAGATGTGTTTCTCGATAAAGAGGGCCGCAATGAAATTGCCCAAGATGTTGAAGCAATCGACCGCCTCAAGTTTAAAGATGTTAAAAAATATAAAGATCGTCTTATCGATGCACAGAAAAAGACCGGTGAACGAGATGCTCTCATTGCCATCAGCGGCAAATTAAAAGGTCTTCCTGTTGTTACCGTGGCCTTTGAGTTTGCCTTTCACGGTGGTTCCATGGGTTACGCAGTGGGCGAAAAGTTTACTCAGGCAGCCAATCTGGCTCTTGAAGCGCGGTGCCCGTTAGTCTGTTTCTCTGCCACCGGCGGAGCGCGTATGCAAGAAGCGCTAATCTCGCTCATGCAAATGGCCAAAACTAGCGCGGTACTAGAGCGCCTAAGCGCAGCTGGCGTGCCCTATATTTCGGTGATGACCGACCCAGTGTACGGTGGCGTTTCTGCCAGTCTGGCCATGCTAGGTGATTTTAATGTTGCTGAGCCCGGTGCCCGCGCAGGCTTTGCCGGCCCCAATATTATTGAACAGACCATTCGTCAGAAATTACCAAAAGGCTTTCAGCGCAGCGAGTTTTTGCTGGAAAAGGGCCATATCGACATGATTATTAGTCGCCATCAAATGCGCGATCGTCTGGGCAGTATTCTCTCCAAGCTCATGAACGTACCTGAACCCGTTGATGCTTGACCGCTCTCTCGCTGACTGGTTGACTCTACTAGAGAGCAGGCATCCCAGCGAGATAGACTTAGGCCTAGACCGAGTCAACCAAGTTTGGCTGAGGTTACTTGAACAGCCCCGCCTTCAACAGCTTAAACCCCCTCTTGCTATCACCGTTGCCGGTACCAACGGCAAAGGTTCCTGTATCGCCAGTATGCAGGCACTGTTATTGCAACATGGCTATTCCGTTGGCACCTTTACCTCACCCCATTTTCTAGCCTACAACGAACGTATTTGTTTGGCTGGGAAGCCCGTGGGCGACCCGTTGATTGTTGATGCCTTCGAACAGATTGAAGCGGCGCGCAGTGAGCACTCTCTGACCTATTTTGAGTTTGGCACTCTAGCTGCGCTAGTTGTGTTTTATCAGGCTAGCCCAGATGTCATGCTGCTCGAGGTAGGGCTTGGTGGTCGTCTAGACGCGATTAATATTATTGATGCGGATGTTGCTGTGCTAACCAGTATCGCCCTTGATCACTGTGATTGGTTAGGTGACACCCGAACGGCGATCGCAGGGGAAAAGTTGGGCATAGCCCGCCCCGGCAGGCCGCTCATTATTGGTGAGCAGGATTACCCAGAGGGTTTTGCCCAGCTTGTAGCAGATACAGGTGCAGAGCCATTATTTGTTGGCACTGACTTTACCCACACCGCTGGCGACCTGTTTAGCTGTCAGCTAAAAACTGCTGATGGTTCTTTGTTGATTGAGTCGCTCAATGGGCAGGGCCTATTGCCCGTCAATAAAACCCTCGCGCTACAGGGTTTATTGGCTGCCGGGCTTGTCATTAATGCTCAGGACAGCCGCAAGGCTATGAGTAATGTCAGCCTTACGGGCAGGCACCAGCAGCTGAATTATCAGGGTATTAAGGTTATTTTAGATGTGGCTCACAACCCCGCTGCGGCAGCCGTTTTGGCCAGCTATTTAGAGCCAATAGAGGGCAAAACCATCGCGGTGGCCTCGGTGTTGGAGGATAAAGATTGGTTGGGCATTATTAGCCCTATGTCTGCGGTCGTTGATGATTGGAGAGTTGCGCAAATAAGCGATAGTTCGAGAGCCCACAAGGGTCAATCTCTGCTCGAATTGTTATACAATGCTGGCCAGGCAGGCAGGTTAGATACATCTGTCGAAACGGCATTCATTGCGGCAGTCAATTCAGCGACAGCAGCAGATAGAATAGTGGTTTTTGGGTCATTTCATACTGTTGCGGCGGTACTGAATTTAATATTGGCAGGGGTCTCGAGTGAGTAGTGCATTAAAACAGCGAATAGCCGGAGCCTTTGTGCTTGGTGCCCTGGGCCTTATCATCTTGCCGCTGCTCTTTGATTTTGCCGACCCCAACCGTGTCGATCGCAACTCTAAATTACCCCCGGCGCCAGAAGTTGAATCTATTACTGTCGCCAAAGCCCAGCGTCCATCTGCTGTTGCAGCCAATGATTTAAAAGCTCCCATCTTTGATATCGAAAAATCTACAGCGGCGACAAATGCCGATGAAAAGCCCTATGGCCTTAACCCTCTTGGCCTGCCCAATGGCTGGGTTTTGCAGGTGAGCAGTTTTGAAGAGCAGGCCAGTGCAACAGATTTTAGAAACAAATTACGCAAACAAAAATACAGCGCTTTTACCAAACGTGTTCAGGTAAAAGGCAAAGCCCGCTACCGGGTTTATGTAGGACCAAAAATTGATAAGCGTCGCGCAGCAGCCGACAAAACAAACATTGATAAGGCGTTTAAAACCGATGCAATTATTTTGCATTTCGTGCCCTAGGGATTAGCCTGTGGATATTGCATCAGTAGACTTAGCTATTATTGGCATCATCGTGATTTCAGGCTTAATAAGTCTGGTGCGCGGGTTTGTCAAAGAGGCCATGTCGCTGGTTATTTGGGTCGCTGCCTTTACTGTTGCCATGAATTTCAAAGAGCCAGCAGCAGACTTGCTGGTTAACTTTATTGCCTTGGCGTCCATGCGGCAGTTGGTAGCTTGGGCCGGGCTGTTTGTCGTTACATTGTTACTTGGCGCAATGGTCAATTTTTTATTAGGAAAACTGGTTAGCTCGACTGGACTGAGCGGCACCGACAGGACGTTAGGATTAGTTTTTGGTGTATTTAGAGGAATGTTGATTGTGTTGGCGCTGGTGATCATGTTACCTCAAGCGGTGCCAGTGAATCAGGATCCTTGGTGGACGGAGTCGGCGTTAATTCCATTGTTTCAGGGGTTTGAATCCTGGGGCAGGGAAACAGCAGCTGGCGTTAAAGACTTCTTAACGAGTTGGATATAGATCATGTGCGGTGTAGTTGGAATCTCTGGAACTTCTAATGTTAATTTACGGCTCTACGATGCGCTGACTATGCTGCAGCACCGAGGCCAAGACGCTGCTGGTATCGTGACCGAGTCCAATGGAGAACTGCACCAGTGCAAAGGCGAAGGCTTAGCGCGGGACGTTTTTCGCCGCAGCCACATGGTTAGGCTGGTGGGCGAAGTTGGTATTGGACATGTGCGCTACCCAACCGCAGGCAGTTCTGGCCCAGCATTGGCGCAGCCCCTTTATGTGAATTCCCCCTACGGCATCTGCATGGCCCACAATGGCAATCTCACCAATGCCGATGAGCTCCGCGAGCATATTTTCCGCGCTGACCTAAGGCACCTCAATACAGATTCCGACTCTGAAGTATTACTCAATGTGTTTGCCCACGAGCTGCAGCTGCGGGGCAAGTTAGAGCCGACTGGCAAAGATATTTTTGCGGCGGTTGAACAGGTACACAAACGCTGCCGTGGCGCCTATGCGGTGGTGGGTCTTATTGCCAATTACGGCATGTTTGCTTTTCGCGATCCCAATGGTATTCGCCCGCTGTGTTTTGGGGTCCGTGAATCTGAAGCCGGTAAAGAATATGCGGTGGTATCAGAATCTGTAGTACTAGATAGTTTGGGCTTTGAGCTGATTCGCGATCTCGCACCAGGGGAAGCGCTGTTTATCGATAAGGCTGGCGAAGCTCATTTACAGCAATGTGCTGCAGAACATGAGTTGGTGCCCTGTATTTTTGAGCACGTCTATTTTGCCCGTCCAGATTCATTGATCGACAATATCTCGGTGTATAAATGCCGTCTGCGCATGGGTGAAAAACTCGCCGAAAAGCTATTAAGAATACGCCCAGATCATGATATTGATGTTGTGATACCTATACCGGATACCAGTCGCGTATCGGCTCAGGCCTTGGCCGAGAGGCTTGGAATCAAGCTCCGTGAAGGCTTTATGAAGAATCGCTATATTGGTCGCACCTTTATTATGCCCGGCCAGACTGAGCGTAAAAAGTCTGTGCGCCAAAAGCTTAATGCAGTAAAACTAGAATTTGCCGGCAAGAATGTTTTGCTAGTCGATGACTCTATTGTGCGAGGCACGACCTCTCAAGAAATTATTCAGATGGCTCGCGATGCCGGTGCCAACAAAGTGTATATGGCGTCAGCAGCGCCCGGAGTGCGCTATCCTAATGTCTATGGCATTGATATGCCGTCTGCCTCTGAGTTGATAGCCCATGGCCGTACAGACGACGAAGTGGGTGAGATTATTGGCGCAGACTGGATCATCTATCAGGATCTCGAAGATCTGATTAGTTCTGGTGCTGAGGGCAATGAAGATATTAAGCGCTTTGAGTGCTCCGTGTTTGACGGTAATTATATTACTGGCGATGTGGACAAAGCCTATCTTGAACGTATCGAAAACCTACGTAACGATGCGGCCAAGAATAATGAAGACCCCAGTACCGAGCCCAAAACAGGGCAGGTCATTGGTATTCACAATAACAGTGTGACTTAAATTTATTTGGAAGGGCATCATGGATAAGGACTCAAGCAAGCTTCAGCCAGATACTATTGCCATTCGTGGTGGTTACCAGCGCAGCCATGAGAACGAACATTCCGAAGCCATGTTTTTAACCTCTAGCTATGTGTTTGAAAATGCGGCCACCGCAGCAAAATATTTTAGCAACGAACTGCAGGGCAACGTTTACTCCCGCTACACCAACCCGACAGTGCGCAGCTTTGAGCAGCGCCTAGCCGCCATGGAAGAGGGCGAGCAATGCGTCGCCACAGCCTCGGGTATGGCCGCAGCCCTTTCTGTGATTATGGCCTTTCTTCAGTCAGGCGATCACGTAGTTTGCTCCCAAGATGTATTTGGTAGCACCCGCGTCATGATGGACAAATACATCACTAAGTTTGGTGTCACAGTGACCTACGTGCCACTGGCTAATCTCGATGCCTGGCGATCTGCCATACAGCCCAATACCAAGATGATGTTTTGCGAAACACCCTCTAACCCCATGTCTGAAATCGCTGACCTCGAAGCTCTGTCGGCGATCGCTAAACAGTCTGACGCTCTATTTGTAGTAGATAACTGTTTTTGTACCCCGGTACTGCAAAAACCATTGCTATGGGGTGCCGATATTGTCGTTCACTCTGCCACCAAGTATATCGATGGCCAGGGCCGCTGTTTGGGCGGCGCTGTTGTTGGCAGTGCAGAGTTAATGGAGCAGGTAGTAGGTTTCTTACGTGCCGCAGGGCCGACCTTGAGCGCGTTTAACGCCTGGGTTTTCCTGAAAGGCTTGGAGACATTGCGTGTTCGTATGCAGGCTCATTCGGCCAATGCTGCGGCTCTAGCGGAGTGGCTTAATGCCCACCCAAAAGTGACTAAAGTTTATTATGCGGGACTGCCTGATCACGCGGGCCATGAGTTAGCTAAAAAGCAGCAGTCTGATTTTGGCGGTGTCGTCTCTTTTTGTGTCAACGGCGGTCAAGAGGCAGCATGGCAGGTAATCGATAGTACTAAGATGCTTTCTTTGACGGCCAATCTTGGCGATACCAAAACCACCATAGTGCATCCTGCTACTACGACCCATGGACGTCTATCTAGCGAGGCGCGAGCGGCGGCTGGTATTGTGGATGGCTTGATTAGGGTTGCGGTTGGTTTGGAAGATATTATTGATATCAAAGCTGACCTTGAGTTGGGTTTGAGTGCTCTTTAGAAAAAGCGCTCTCTAAAAAAGTTCTCGTTAAAGTAAGTCGTTTTTAATAAGTAGGTAATTTATGTCGGCATTAATTGAACAACTCCTATCGCCAGATCAGGCTCTGCCCGGTCGCTCTGCTGAGTTGCCCCTAACCAATAAGAATTTCATGAATGGTGAGCCTTTAAAGGGTCCATTTGCTGAGGGCCTGGAAACCGCTTACTTTGCCATGGGTTGTTTTTGGGGTGCTGAACGTAGGTTTTGGCAACAGCCGGGGGTAGTAACATCAGCGGTTGGTTATGCTGGTGGTTTGACGCCTAACCCGACCTACGAAGAGACTTGCACTGGTATGACTGGCCACACTGAGGTGGTACTAGTAGTGTTTGACCCAACGATCACTAGTTTTGACGCTCTGCTTGCTGTGTTTTGGGAATCCCATGACCCGACTCAGGGCATGCGACAGGGCAATGATACGGGTTCGCAATATCGTTCTGCTATCTATTGCTCTACTCCTCAACAGCTTGAGGCTGCCTTGGCGTCTGCTGACTCTGCTCAGGAGAAGCTCAGCGGTTTGGGCTTTGGTGCTATTACGTCAGAGATCATTGCTGTGCCGACTTTCTATTATGCTGAGGATTACCATCAGCAGTACCTAGCTAAGAACCCTGCGGGCTACTGTGGCTTGCGCGGCACCGGTATCAGCTGTAGCTAAGGTCTATTAGCGCGGCTTTGAAACTCTATTTCTTTATCTAGAATCCGTGTTCTGTGATCTTGAACGTAGGGAGAGATATCATAGTTTGGAGCACTGATACATAAGCCGGATCAGTGCTCCAACCCAGAGATAGCTCTCTAAGCCTGAGAAGACAATGTATGGTTTCGCGATGGCAAGGGGGGCGGGAATATAGGGAAGGTGTAAGGCTGCCAAGTTATAGACTAACGATGACAGCCTTAAGATACCTAGATAGCAGACAACCTGCTGCGTTCCGACTTAGGGTCAGCCAGCGGAATAGCCTTCAATAGAGCTTTGGTATAGGCATCCTGAGGGTTCGCCCAAAGTGTTTCAGTATCACCTTGCTCAACCATCACGCCGTGGTGCATCACCATCACCCGATCAGAAATGTAGCGAACAACCGAAAGATCATGAGAAATAAACATCATCGTCAGATTATGACGCTCCACCAGATTAAGAATCAGATCCAAAATCTGCGCCTGAATAGTGACATCCAAAGCAGACACCGGTTCATCAGCAATAATCAACTCAGGCTTAGTGGCGATAGCGCGACCAATAGCAATACGCTGACGTTGACCGCCAGAGAACTCATGGGGGTACTTGCGCATATGGGCGCGGGCAAGACCCACATCGTCCATAAGCTGTTGCACCTGTTGATCGATATTATTCTTATCGGCAAGGCCGTGATAGAGCAGAGGCTCAGCCAGAGTTTCGAACACCGTCATGCGAGGATTTAAAGAGGCATAGGGGTCTTGGAAAATCATCTGCATTCGGCGGCGCCAAGGCACCATCTCTCGGGCAGATAAAGAACCCAAATCAGTACCGTCAAATACCACCGAACCCTCTTGGGTAGGAACCAGCTGCAAAATAGAACGACCTAGAGTTGATTTTCCCGAGCCAGACTCGCCCACCAAACCTAATATCTCCCCGCGGTTAATAGTCAGAGAAATATCATCGACAGCTTTAACCGTAATGACCTTAGAGCCCGAGTAATCTTTGAACCAGGTGCGAACATTGTTCACCTCAACCAAAGTATCTGGCTGAGCACGGTTTTTCATAGTCTTCGCGCCCTCAGGAATCGCACTGAGCAAGCGCTTGGTGTAGTTGTCTTGGGTATTGTAGAAAATCGAATCTGTGTCGCCAGACTCCATCGCCTTGCCCGCGCACATCACCAAAATTTTGTCAGCGATACCGGCAACTACCCCAAGGTCATGGCTGATAAAAATAACGGCTACATTTCTTGAGCGCTGGAGCTTTTTGATGAGCTCAAGTATCTGCGCCTGAATAGTCACATCAAGAGCAGTGGTGGGCTCGTCACAGATTAGTAGGCGTGGCTCATTGATGAGAGCCATGGCAATCATTACGCGCTGGCGCATACCACCAGAAAACTCATGGGGGTAGCTGTCAAAGCGTCGTTCAGTGTCGGTAATACCCACTTCGTCTAACAGTTCAATTGCACGTTTTTTTGCCGTTGCGCGGTCTTTACGTCTGGCTTTATCGGGATGATAAATCAGAGGCTCAACCAGCTGCTCACCAATGGTTAAGTTTGGGTTTAGAGACGTCATTGGGTCTTGGAAAATCATGGCAATATCATTGCCGCGAAAGTGACGCATTTCGCTGTGGCTGCAATTCAGTAAATCCTTACCGTCAAACATCGCAGTGCCACCCTCAATAACCGCAGGGGGTTTGGGTAGTAAATCCAACAGGCTGTAGCAGGTGACCGACTTTCCAGAACCGGATTCACCCACAATGGCAAGAGTCTCACCCGCATCAACAGAAAAACTAACATCGTCTACAGCTTTGACTACACCGTTTCTGGTATGGAAATGCACCTGTAAATTTTTAACTTCAAGTAAGGCCATAATAATGAGTCCGCTAGTCCTTTGAAGTGCGAGGGTCTAGCGCATCGCGCAGGCCATCACCCAGGAAGTTAAGAGCAAAGAGCGTCAAAGAAAGAGCAATGCCAGGGAAAATAAGTAACCAGGGATACTCTTCCATGGTTTCTACACCATAGTTGATTAGCAGGCCCCACGAGCTTTGTGGCGGCTGGATTCCCAGGCCTAAAAAGCTTAGAAACGCCTCCAGCAACATTACGCTGGGAATGGTTAGAGTCGTATAGACAATAACCGGGCCCAGAGTGTTGGGGATAATATGGCGACGGATAATAATCCACTGTGACAGACCTAGAGAATGAGCCGCTTCGACAAACTCCTGTTTGCGCAACGACATTACCTGACCACGAACAATACGTGCCATGGTCAGCCACTCTACTGCGCCAATGGCAAAAAACAGCAGTAACAGATTACGACCAAATACCACCATTAGCAGAATGATAAAAATCATAAAGGGCAGGGCGTAAAGAATGTCCACCAGACGCATCATGACCATATCGACGCGACCGCCAACAAAGCCGGCCACTGCACCATAGATAACGCCAATAGCAAGAGCCACTGCGGTGGCGATAAAGCCCACCATCAAAGACACCCGGCCACCCCACATAATACGAGTCAGCATGTCACGGCCAAAAATATCTGTGCCTAGCAGGTGTGCTGCAGAGGGTGGCGTGGCACCCAACAAGAGATTCTGTTCTTCGTAACCGTAGGGTGCAATCCAGGGGGTGAGGAGAGAGACTACGCACAAAAACACTAGTAGACCAAGGCCAATCAATGCCATGCGATTTTTACGCAGCTTGATCCAGGCGTCTTCCCACAGAGAGATGCCTTTTTCTAGAACGATACTAGTTTCATTATTGCTCATGAGCTCTCTCCCCTAACTTGCTGCCGCAATTTGGGGTTCAGCCAAATGGCGAGCATATCTGAGAGCAGATTGAACAGAATAATCAATGTGGCAAAGAATACAGTAGTGCCAAGAATCATAGTGTAGTCACGGTTAAACGCCGCCTGCACATAGAAGCGGCCAAGTCCGGGAATATTAAAGATAGTTTCAACCACAAAAGAGCCGCCTAGCAGCCCTGCAAAAGCAGGGCCTAAGAAGGCAATCACCGGAATCAAACCGCCGCGCAATGCGTGCTTACCCACCACTAAAAATTCAGATAAGCCTTTAGCGCGAGCGGTACGAATATAATCCTGAGATAGCACCTCGAGCATGCCGCCTCTAGAAAGACGGGCGATATAAGCTGCATAGCCAGTGCCTAAGGTAATCGCCGGCATTATTTTATCGCCGGGAATGTCACCCCAGCCAGAGATGGGTAGCCATTCCAGATGAATACCAAACACTAGCACCATGAGTGGCCCCAGCAAAAATGAAGGCATGCAGATACCAATCATGGCCGCCGTCATGGGAATATAGTCCTGCATGGTGTTGGGGCGCATGGAGGCAGTAACGCCGGCAATAACCCCGATAAATATCGCCACCAGCATGGCGTAAAAGCCCAGCTCGGCGGTGGTGCCAAGGCCGGAATAAATCAGCTCGTTAACGCTACGGCCTGGGTACTTAAACGACGGGCCGAAGTCTCCGTGCAGCACATCGGACAGATAGCTAATGTACTGTTGCCAAAGGGGTTGATCTAAATTGTATTGGGCTTCTAGTGCTATTAGCACTTCTGCGGGCACCGCTTTATCGGCGGAAAAAGGCCCGCCGGGAGCTGAATGAACCAGCATAAAGGTCATGGTAATCACGACCAGAAGCACCGGAATCGCCTGAAGTAGGCGACCTAATGCAAATTTAAACATTAGTTAGACTCTCCTTGCAGATAGATTTCTGTGTAGGAGGGTTGGTCAAGAATGTTGTCTACAAGATTTTTAACGGCAGGGTTCACCAAATGTTTGCTGGTGTAGGTGTAGATAGGTAGCACAGGCAAATCATCCATCAGCATCTGCTCAGCTTGACCAAAAATAGCCAGGCGCTCCTCATGGGTTTTGGCTCTTGGTGCTACTTCTAACACTAGGCGATCGTATTCTTCGTTACACCAGCCTGTGCGGTTATTGCCGCCGTTACAGATGAACATATCGAGGAAATTGTTGGGGTCTACGTAATCACCAATCCAGCCCGCCCGAGATATTTGGTAGTCGCCGTTACTTTCGCTATCTAGGTAGACTTTCCACTCCTGGTTCAAAAGCTTGACGTCGATATTTAGGTGTTCGCGCCACATCTGCTGAATAGCCACGGCGACTTTACGATGGCCTTCATTGGTGTTGTACAAAATTTCGGTGGATGGAAAACCTTCACCATTGGGGTAGCCCGCGTCGGCTAGTAATTTGCGGGCAGCTTCTGGGTTAAAGCTCAGACCCACGGGTGGGTAGTAGCCTCTGGTGTTGGGGGGCGTCATAGCATAAGCAGGGATCTGGCCAGCTTTGAGTACATGCTCTGTTAGCTGCTCTCTATCAATGGTCATGCCCAGTGCACGACGCACCTGCTTGTCTTGCAGATGAGGAACGTTCACATTAATCCGGTAAAAATAGGTGCCCAGGTAGGGGGTCACTTTAAGCGCTTTATTGTTATCTGCTCTGTAGGTCGCCACCTTGTCGATGGGTACATCATTGGTGTAATGGAGCTGTCCGGCGCGGAACATGCGTTCTTCAGTTGTCACATTTTCGGTAGGGTAAAAAACAATCGAATTTAGTTTTACGCTATCGTTGCTGTGATAGAACGTATTGCGCACCACCACGATGGCACGGTTGATTTCCCATGACTGAAGTTTAAATGCGCCATTGGCGACTAGGTTACCTTCATAGGTCCAGCGGGTGCCTCGCTCATCGGCACGGCCAAATTTTTCTACTGTGGCCTGGTGCACAGGAAACATACTGTAATGATCTAGCAGTTGTAAAAAGTAGGGCGTTGGATTGGCTAGGGTCACTTGCAATGTCAGATCATCTAATGCTTTAACACCGACCTCATTAAAGTCTGTTATCTCGCCCTGGTAATATTTCTGAGCATTGGCAATGGGGAAATACATATAGGCGTATAAGTTTCCTAGGGCAGGCTGCAGCGCACGCCACCAAGACCAAGCAAAGTCATGGGCATTGTGCACGTCGCCATTAGACCAGCGGGCATTTTCCCGTAACTTGAACGTATACACACGACCGTCTTCGCTAACAGTCCAAGACTCGGCGACACCAGGTTTGGGTGCCAACGTCTTGCTGTCTTTGCGAACCAAGCCTTCCATAAGAGAGGTAATTACATGATGCTCTGGAACACCTGTCGCAATATGGGGGTCAAGGCTCTGGGGTTCGGTACCATTGCCCCAATGCAATGTGCCGGTGCGGTTGCCAGACTCGACATTGCTCTCGGAGCTACCGCAACTACTTAACAGTAGGCTCATTATGAGTGTCATTGCTAGGGTAGAAAATAAGGGGGATTTTGATATTGGCTGACGCTGTTTCATTGGATGCGCTTCCTTAATTTTTTATTTTATCGGTCAGTGGCCTGACCTGTTGCGACGGAGTGTAAACAAGCTGGACAGGGATGTGAAGGACAACCCCTCTTTGTGGTCGGTTGGAGGGGTTTTCCCCTTATTCATTTGGTTCTTCTTTATCCATGAATTTCGCGTTCTTTGTCTCTTCACTGTCCCTTCATTTCGCCTTCTTTGGCTCTTCTTTGCGCAGGGCTGTTGCACTTGTGGTGTAAACCTCGGATAATCCGCCGCTTCGATTCAATGGTGACCCCCTTTGGTCCCCTCGCAACAGCCAGCTGCAAACCCCGCCAGGCCCGGAAGGGAGCAACGGTAGTGGTTACGCTGTGTGCCGAGGTGTGGCTACTGGGGGTCATCGCCATTAGCCCTTCCAGCGCTCCCCTTATCTCCCTATAATAAGTGCTTCGTAACCAAAGCAGATCGTCCCTATGAGTTATCAGGTCCTTGCCCGTAAATGGCGCCCACGCTCTTTTTCAGAAATGGCGGGGCAGGAACATGTGCTTCAGGCACTGATTAATGCTCTAGATAACGACCGCTTGCACCATGCTTATCTTTTTACCGGCACCCGGGGTGTGGGCAAAACTACCATTGGTCGCATCCTATCAAAATGCCTTAATTGTGAAAAAGGCATTAGCTCGGTCCCCTGTGGCGAGTGTTCTAGCTGCAAAGAAATTGCCGAAGGGCGTTTTATCGATTTGATTGAAGTGGATGCCGCGTCTCGAACCGGTGTCGATGATATGCGCGACTTACTCGACAATGTGCAGTACGCGCCGTCTAGAGGTCGTTTTAAGGTCTACCTAATTGATGAAGTCCATATGCTTTCTAAGCAGAGTTTTGCCGCACTGCTTAAAACATTGGAAGAGCCCCCAGCCCATGTGAAGTTTCTGTTTGCGACAACAGACCCCCAGAAGCTGCCGATTACCGTGCTGTCTCGCTGTTTACAATTTAATCTTAAAAACCTCAGTCCAGAGCGTATTACTGAGCACTTACAGTTTGTGCTTGGCGAAGAGAAAGTCCCCTTTGAAGAAGCCGCGCTCTGGTCACTGGCTCGCGCCGCCGATGGCAGTATGCGCGATGCACTAAGTTTGACTGACCAGGCCATTGGCCATGGTGGTGGGCAGATTAACGAAGCCGATGTTGGGGCTATGCTGGGTACTATCGAACGCAGTTACGTGGTCGATATTTGCACGGCTCTGTGCAGCGGTACTGGCACCGATGTGCTTGCTGCTATTTCACGAATGGCCGAGCAGGCACCAGATTATGATTTGGCTCTCTCGGATAGTTTGTCTATCTGGCATCAGGTGGCTATTTTGCAAACCGTGCCCGAGGCAATGGACAAAGGCGTTAGCCAATATTCAGAGTTGCTTAATTTAGCGGCTCTGGCATCAAAAGAAGATGTGCAGCTGTTCTATCAAATTTGTTTGCTCGGCCGTAAAGATTTGCCCTTTGCCCCAGGCCTAAAGTCTGGTTTTGAGATGGTCATGTTGAGGGCACTGGCATTTCGCCCAGATGCCAATCCGCCCCGTCGAGAAGAGACTGATATTGCGTCTACTCTTGCTTCTGCTCCTGTTTCTACCCCTATTTCTAATCAGGCTTCGGCTTCGTTGGAGGCGGAGTCACCTGCAAAAAAGCCTGAAGCTGCGGCCCCAGAGGTTGATCCTCCGCCGGCCGCATCAGCGTTGGCCGCTGAGCCAATGCCCGAGATTGCAGCAGTCGAACCCGTGCAATCCATAAACCCAAATATCGCGACACCCCAAGATTCGCCGCCCTGGGCCACAGCAGAGCCCACCGTCAATGTTGTTGAAGAGCCATCAGCCGCGCCGAATAAAGATCAAGTCTCAGCTGCGTCTAATACTGCGCAAACAGCTATACAGAACGAGGAGCCCTTAGCTGCGCTTAATAAGGAGCCTTCAGCGGTATTTAATAATGAGCCCTCAGCGGCGCTTAATAAGGAGCCTTCAGCGGTACTTAATAATGAGCCCTCAGCGGTTCTTAATAATGAGTACTCAGCGGTACTTAATAGTGAACCAGCCCCCGCGCCCGTAATAGATAGCCAGCCAAAAATATCACTACAACATTTCAACCCCAGCAACTGGATCGATATCCGCAAACAGCTGACCATCGGTGCCTCCTTGGGCGAAGTCGCTAGCCACTGCCTCTACAAAGGTCGCCAGGGTAACCAGCTCAACTTCCTGATCGACAGTGACCGCAACAGCCTCTACGATGCGGCTCACCAGCAGAGCTTGGCTGAGGCCCTGTCAGATTATTTTGCCGAGCCGGTGACCGTTGAAATCATCTTTGGAGTTGCCGAGCAAGAGACCCCAAGAGCAGCGGACATTCGCGAAAAGTCCGAGCGTCTAGCCGAAGCCGTAGATACCCTAAATGCGGATCCCTCGGTGATTAAATTTAAACAGGTATTTGATGGCACCTTGGATGAAAAATCCGTGCGGCCGATTGATTAGAGTTCTAAATTAAGAGCAGAGCTCTATTAATAGATAGAAAGATAAAAAGACAGGCAGATTTAAGAGGAAAAGATGGATATCAACAATCTAATGAAACAGGCTCAGCAGATGCAGGAAAAAATGGCTGCTATGCAAGAAGAGGCCGCCAAAGCAGAAGTGACTGGTGAATCTGGTGCCGGTATGGTGCAGGTCGTTATGACCGGTCGCCATGATGTACGCAAGGTGACTTTGGACCCTTCATTAATGAGCGAAGACAAAGAGTTTCTTGAAGACTTACTGGCGGCTGCGGTGAACGATGCAGTGCGCAAAATCGAAGCTCAGAGCAAAGATGCCCTGAGCGCCATGACCGGCGGTATGGATTTACCCTCGGGCTTTAAAATGCCCTTTTAGGGAGGTTGTTCCTTGTACGGAAATCTTATAGATCAGCTGATTGACTCGTTGCGCGTACTGCCTGGCGTGGGTGCCAAATCGGCCCAGCGCATGGCTCTGCAGTTACTCGAGCGGGACAAAGTTGGGGCCAGTAGGCTGGCTGAGTCGATCGTAGAAGCCTTGGACAAGGTAGGTCGCTGTGGCAGCTGTCGCAATCTAACCGAGCATGAAATGTGCGGTATTTGTAGTAATCCTCGGCGTAAAGCAGCCCAGATATGTGTGGTGGAAAACCCCGCAGATCTCTATGCCATAGAGCAGGCGGGGAGCTTCCAAGGTAAGTATTTTGTGTTGCTCGGCCACCTCTCACCGATTGACGGTATAGGTCCAGAGCAGCTGGGTATAGACCAGCTGATGGCACGTCTCAATCATGATCAGGTGACCGAGGTGATACTGGCTACCAACCTAACGGTAGAGGGCGAGACCACCGCGCATTTTATAGCAGATAAAGCTAAGGCAATGGGCGTCAGTGTGTCGCGTATTGCCTACGGTGTGCCCATGGGGGGCGAGTTGGAATATGTCGACGGCGGCACATTGAATATGGCATTACAAAGTAGAAAGGCGTTGTAGATGAATCATTGGATTGACAGTAACAGCAAGCTACAAACCATGTGCGAGGAGCTTAGCCACACCGCCAAGTTAGCCGTGGATACCGAATTTATTCGCACCGACACGTTTTACCCGAAAATAGCTCTCATACAGATTTCCGATAGCGAGCAATGCTGGCTAGTGGATGTGTTGGCCATAGACGACTTTGCTCCACTAAAAGCATTGCTGGAGCGGCCAGATCACCGGCTTATTTTTCACGCCTGCGCCGAAGACCTCGAGGTATTGGAATACGCACTGGATATCAGACCCACCCATATTTTTGATACCCAGATTGCCGCAGGTATAGTCAATATAGGTTACTGCATGGGCTATGCACGCTTGGTAGATGCACTGTTCGACGTGACTCTGGATAAGCAGGAAACTCGGTCAGACTGGCTGGCAAGGCCCTTGACTCAGCGGCAGCTAGATTATGCGGCTGTGGATGTTGAGCACCTGCACGCCATGGAAGTTATTTTGGTCAAGGCTCTAGATGATCAGCAGCGCCATGATTGGTTTGCCGAAGAGACCGAGGGGTTGTTTGCCCTTGTCGAAGGCCGTAAAGATGCTCGGCACTATTATTTAAAGTTAAAAGGCGCCTGGCGTTTGGGCGTGAAATCACTGACGGCTCTCAATCGCCTATGTGATTGGCGAGAGAGCGCAGCTCGCTCCATGAATCGCCCTCGCTCCCATGTGCTGAAAGACTCTGTGTTGATGGAGTTGGCTAAGCGCTTGCCAGAGGCAACAGAGCAGCTACAGGGTATCGAAGACTGGTTTCCTCGCTCGGTTCAACGCCATGGGGACAGCGTTCTTAAGCAGATAGCAGATTCCGCTAGCGATACGCCGGTATCAGCGTTGCCCCAGCCCTTGCCCAAATCGATTTCGCTGGTGATGCGAGAAATGCGTGACTCTCTTAGCAAGGTGGCGCAGGATATTCAGATTCCGCAGGAATTTTTGTGCAATAAAAAGGAACTCGAAGCAATTTTGCGCAGTTCCATGGAGGGCCAGTGTCAATGGCCTACAAGATTGACCCAGGGATGGCGAGATGCCAGCGTTCGGCCCGCACTACAGGAAGTACTTAACAGTACTAAGGCGTTATGACTGACAGCAGCAAGACTAATGATGGCTCCTCAGATGGCTCCTCAGATGGCTCCCTAGACGGTGCCGCAGGACAGAGCGGGAAAGACGCTAGAATCCTGTGTGATATTTACAAAGGTGACAAGAAAGAAGAGATGTATCTCTATGCCTCTAGGCCCGACGGGCTAGAAAAAGTCCCTGAAACATTGTTAGCCAGTTTCGGTGAACTAGTGCGAGTGACGACTCTGGTGCTAACAGAGTCGCGCAAGCTCGCCCGCGCCGACGTTCAAAAAGTTATGGCCGAGTTGCATGAGAAAGGTTTTTATCTGCAGATGCCGCCACCCAAATTTCCGGTTTCAGACCAGCCACCGAGCTCAGTAAATAAATATGGCTAATTTTTGGCAGACCAAAGAGCTTGCACAGATGAGCACAGAGGAGTGGGAACTGCTCTGTGACGGCTGTGCAAAATGCTGTCTGGTTAAACTTGAAGACCATTACAGCGGTGAAATATTTCACACCAAGGTGGCCTGCGAGTTATTGGATACCGAGAGCTGCCAGTGCAGTGATTATGCCGGCCGCCATAATGTGGTCGACGACTGTATTAAGCTGGACAGAGAGAATATCCATTCATTGGCCTGGTTGCCCAAAAGCTGCTCCTACAGGCTCATAGCCGCAGGGCAGCCATTGCCAGAATGGCATCATTTGCTTACTGGTTCAAAAGAGACAATACACAGCTATGGTGCGTCGCTGCAAGGGCGAGTGATTTCAGAGCTTCATGTCCATGACGACGATATTGAAGACCATATTATTCAGTGGGTTGATTAACTATGTACAGTGCAGAAAATTATATGTGGGGCTGGGTAGCCTATTCAACAGGGGGCCTGTGCCTGCTGTTTTGCCTTTGGCTACTGGTGCGAAAAGTCGGTGTAAAAGCCATTCGGCACATCATATTATTACTGGCAGCGGTGGTTCTTTTTACACCGGTAACGGCCTACAGAGACGATCCCCATTTGGCCCCCGCTTTTTTTGTCAGCCTATATGAAGGCCTGCTGGCCTCCGGAGATGATCTGGGCTTTCAGCGCGGCCTTGCGCCTATATTAGCCATTAGCTTTGTTGCGATTATTTTCTATGGGTTACTGCGCTTGCTGTTGTCACGTTTTCGTAAGAAGCCGTTACCAGCCGATGAAAGGTCAGATCAGATTAGCGGAGATTTTAATGTAGCGCTTGAAGAAGAACTGAAAACAGAATCAAAAGCAGTAGTTCCAAAGAAAGCAGTTTCAAAGAAGGCAGTTTCAAAGAAGGCAGTTTCAAAGAAGGCAGTTCCAAAGAAAGCAGTTTCAAAAAAGGCAGTTCCAAAGAAAGCACCAATCAAGAAATAACAACAATAAAAAGCTAAGCTCATAGGGGACTTAACTTGACTGAACCGCATGGCGATCCGACGCAGACAGAAGCCACAACCATCAAAAAAAACACTCCAAGTACCCTCAGAATCGGTAAGCGCTATCGTGCAGAGCGAGTGGCCAAGGATTACGATGCGATTGTCATTGGCTCTGGTATAGGAGGGCTCTGTTCGGCGGCGCTGCTGTCCCAGATGGGTAAAAAAGTGATTGTTTTAGAGCAGCACTATACTGCCGGTGGATTTACCCATGCCTACGAGCGTAACGGCTATGAATGGGACGTAGGGGTGCATTACATTGGTGATATGGGCCGCCAGAGTGCGGGTCGTGGGCTGTTCGACTATATTTCAGCAGGCCAGCTAAAATGGGCTGAAATGGACCCCGTTTATGACCGAATTATTCTGGGAGAGGAAAAATTTGATTTCGTCGCCGGTAAAGAAAACTTTAAAGCCAGCCTGAAAAAACAGTTTCCCCTAGATACCGATGCCATTGACCAATATGTTGATTTAGTGGTTAAAACCACCAAGTATATGAGTGGTGTCAGTCAGGTTAAGGCCATGCCCAGCACCTTGGCCAAAGTCATGGGCATGTCCAGCAAAAATAGACTGCCAGACTATGCGCTTGATACTTCCTACAACGTACTCAAAGGTCTCACCAATAACGAAAAGTTGATTGCCGTGCTCTGTGGGCAGTGGGGCGATCATGGTTGTCCACCCAGGGAATCGGTTTTTCTGATGCATGCGTTAATCGCAGGGCATTATTTTAACGGCGGGTTTTATCCAGTCGGCGGAGCTTCAAGAATTGCCGAAACCATTATTCCCCAGATACAGCTGTCTGGGGGTGATGTATTTACCTATGCCGATGTCGAAGAAATTTTGGTCAGTGACAACCGTGCAGTCGGCGTCAAAATGGTCGATGGTCATTGCCTGTATGCCGACACGGTTATTAGTAACGCGGGGGTGGTTAACACATTTTCCAAGCTACTGCCGTCTAAGGTCAGTGCGAGCCTGGGCTACCAGCAGAAGGCCGCTGAGCTTAAGCAATCTATGTCTCACGCGGGCATGTACATTGGCCTTAAGGGCACGGCAGAAGAATTGCAGCTGCCCAAAACCAACCTGTGGATCTATTTAGATGAGCACCATGATGCCAATGTGGCAGCGCTAAGAGCAGACCCCAGCGCGCCGCTACCACTGGTCTATGTGTCCTTTCCGTCGGCCAAAGACCCAGACTTTCAGCGTCGCTACCCGGGCCGCTCAACCATCGAAATTGTCGTGGGTCCCTGTGACTACGAGCAGTATCGGCAATGGGCTGACAAGACCTGGGGCAAGCGGGGCGATGACTATGAGGCCTTAAAGCAAGATCTCTCTGACCGCATGTTAGAGGCGCTCTATAAGCAGATGCCTCAGCTGCGAGGCAAAATTGATTATTCAGAAGTCTCTACGCCGCTGTCCACAAGCCATTTTTGTCGCTATGAGCAGGGACAAGCCTATGGTCTGGCCCATAACAAACAGCGCTTTAAGCAGGACTGGTTAAAGCCGAAAACCTCATTGCCTGGTCTCTATTTGACCGGTCAAGATGTGGTGAGCTGTGGCGTTGTTGGGGCGCTCATGGCGGGGATGGTAACTGCTATGTCTGTGGTGGGTCTGCGTGGGGCAGGGACGTTGATGAAGATGATTAAAGCGGGGCCGGTAGCTGCTGGTAAGAATACCTAGATGCTTTTTAAGGGGCTCAGGGCTTTTTATAGGGCTCAGGGCTGTTTTAGTGGCTCAGGGCTTTTTTTTTAAGGGGCTCAAGGCTGTTTTTTTAAGGGGCTCAGGGCTGATTTAATGGCTCAGGGCTTTTTTTTAAGGCGCTCAGGGCTGTTTTAATGGCTCAGGGCTTTTTTTAAGGCGCTCAAGGCTGTTTTTAATGGCTCAAGGCTGTTGTTGGACCTGAGCGGTTAGTTTTTTTACGCTAATAGACAGGTTTACTCTCAGCAAACCAGTAAGCCAGCGCTGCTAATAGGCTAGAAACCCCTAATAATTTCACCGGTGTGATGCTCAGCTGTGCTGGTACTAACTGCAGTAAGTCACCCACAGGAAAAAATTGGTAAGCCACCACACAGCCCAACACAGTGGCGACTATAGTCACTGCCGATTCTTGACCAAGAGAAAGCTGTTTTGATGACTGTATTTGCGACGACAGCTTACTGGTAAATCCCTGATCATTGAGATAGGGCTCAGTACTGCGGGCCTGGGCAAATAAATTATCAATATCCGTTACATTATTCATGTTACGTCCTCATTTTCACTCTGCCAGCTCGCCAGCAGATCTCTTAGGGTCGCTTTACCCCGGTTAATGCAGGTTTTTACCGTACCCAACGGGATCTCCATAATAGTACATATTTCCTGATGGGTTAACTGCCGATGTAGGCACAGGTGAATCACCATACGTTGTTGGGTGGGCAGTTGCTGCATTGCTCGAGCTAGATCCTGGTGCAATGACTGGTCGGTAAACGCTGCGCTGCTATCGCTTTCGCGGCTAGAAGCTATGGCGGACACAGTCTCATCGATGCCAGTGATCTCATTATTTCTTGCCAGCCGATAATGACTGATCATTTGATTGTAGGCAATACGGTACAGCCAACTACTAAACTTGGCGTCGGCCTTGTAGCTAGCCATGGACTGATAGGCTCGCATAAAGGTCTCTTGGGCCAGATCATCTGCAAGGGCTTCGTCCCATCCGGTCATCTGGCGTAGTGAATAACGCAGGTCAGATTGATGGCGCTCTACCAATGCAGAGAAAGAGTCGCGGCAATCACTTGCCACAACTCTGTCTACTAGGGCCTTGTCTGTAGCGATATCAGACAATCTTAGTCAGCCTGTTTAGCCGCGTTATCTCTGTCGCGGTTGATGTACCAGACCACCAGCTTACCCAGGCCTATAAACAGCGGGATACTGGCTACCATGGCTATCTTCCAGTTGATTACAAACCCTAGGAATAAAAACAGTCCGATGCCTGTGGCTAAATTGCGAATGCCTGACTGCAAGCTATCTTCAACCGGCACAACCTGAAGGATCTCTGCAGGGACTTCTTGGCCCGCATTTAGATAGTTTTTGATAGTTTCAGACTTGATGCGCTCTTTGCGGTATCTGTAGTAGCAAACCACGATCACAATAAAGAGAGGTAGGCCAAATACGGCGATAATGGCCACCACACCTTCGGTATCTGTCTCGTTGCCTGTTCCGCTGCCTTGGCTGTCTAGGTCTATCTCTACTTCCATCTCGTCATTAATATTTTCTAGAGATTGTATTAATGCCTGTTTTTCAGTGTCATCAAGGTCGTCCCATTCAGTGTCCATCAAGCTATCAATGACATTTTTGATCGCCGTAATGCCGTCTCCCGAAGACCTAAATCGAATGACTGTTTTGTCTTCGTCCTGGTCTCCAGTCGTTGCCTGATCATCTGTGTTGGAGATATCTAAGGTGGCTGAACCGTCTTGTTGATGTAGGACTTTAACAATTTTTATTTGTTTCCCTGAGCCATCGTCAGTGTTGTAAATAGACACTGTTCTGTGTTCTTGGTCGGTATTAATATGCAGTACATGCTCTGGCTCTGGCCCTTTAGTAGAGGACGCCGCAGGCGCAGCAATGGCATGGGGCGCGTCAGGTGCAGCCGGAGTTTCAGTGGCCTGGGTAGGCAGGGCAATCATTACTGTGGCGAGAATAATCGCGCGAAATAGATCTGTATTCATAGGTATCTCCATGTCTTTTTAGGGACTTTACTTATTTAAGCGGCCTGCTGGCCTATCTCTTAATACTAGCTCTTACTCACTAGCTCTAATCTCGGCATTCTTGGTGCAAATATTACTCTCAGTCTTGTCAGGTAATAGATCGCACCCTGTTCAATGATTAAGACGCTGCATGGAGCTCATTTAGATTCAAAAACTATCGATCAGATTATTGCATGCTGGTTTATGAAACATAAGCCATTGGCAAAAGGCATATGCGGTAACCTAAACAGGAACTATGCAAACCCAAAGCTCTTGAGAGCCTTTGAGTTTGTATGGATGCTATTAACTGGGTTTGCCATTGGTCGTGTTAGCCGTTAATTGATCTGCCGCCAATTTATCGGTGCCTCTGTTATGGCTGTAATGAAAAGCTATTCATTACAGCTCTTTATAAAATCTGTTTATGAGGGCCTTTTAAGAAAACTCCTGATAAGTGTCTATGACAGGAGCGGTATACCAACAACTGAGACCAAAATTGCAATGGGGGCGATGTAGATGGTTAAGACTAAGATCAGGGGTTTGATGTGTTCTGCGTTCATTATTATCTCCATGTCCCTAGGGGACTCATAAAATCAAGCTATGCGCTTCCGTATACTCTGTTTCCTATGACAGCAAAATTACCCTAAGTACTCCACGGTCATACTTAATAGCAATTTTCATTATTAAGACGCCGCGAAACATCGATTTAGATTCAAAATATGCGCTGGATTAGATTAATATGCATGACTAAGAAGAATTCACCCATTTGAAGTGGACCCAGACAATATGAAATTTACAGGTACAGACGACTATATCGCCACCGAAGAACTGCAAATGGCAGTCAATGCTGCAGTTACCTTGCAGCGCCCATTACTGATCAAAGGTGAGCCGGGAACCGGAAAAACGATGTTGGCAGAAGAAGTGGCTAGCTCCCTAGGTATGCCGTTGCTGTCCTGGCACATTAAATCGACCACTAAAGCCCAGCAGGGCCTTTATGAGTACGATGCTGTTTCCCGTCTGCGTGATTCCCAGTTGGGTAGCGATAAGGTTCAGGATATCGGTAACTACATTAGAAAGGGCAAGCTGTGGGAAGCCTTTACTGCCGACGAGCAGGTAGTTTTGTTGATCGATGAGATCGATAAAGCGGATATCGAATTCCCCAATGACCTGCTTCTTGAGCTAGATAAGATGGAATTCCATGTCTACGAGACAGGCGAGACTGTTAAAGCAGTGCGCCGTCCTATCGTGATCATCACCAGTAACAATGAAAAAGAGCTGCCAGACGCCTTCTTGCGCCGCTGTTTCTTCCACTTTATTAACTTCCCGGACCGCATGACCATGCAGCGCATTGTCGATGTGCATTTCCCGAAGATTAAGAAGAAGCTGGTGGACGAAGCTCTGGATATCTTTTTTGATGTACGCAAAATTCCCGGTCTCAAGAAAAAGCCCTCCACCTCGGAGCTGGTTGATTGGTTGAAGTTAGTGATGTCTGACGATATTCCTGAAGATATTTTGACTAATCGCGACCCCACAAAAGCAATTCCGCCATTATATGGCGCGCTGCTTAAAAATGAGCAAGACGTTCACCTGCTAGAGCGGTTGGCGTTTATGACTCGCCGCGCTGGACAATAAAAAGCTGATCCCATGCTGATTAACTTCTTTTACACACTCAAGAAGGCCAAGGTTCCTGTTTCTATTCGGGAGCTCTTGGACCTGCTCAATGCCATGGAAAATAACCTGGCCTTTGGTTCGATTGATGACTTTTACCTGCTGGCCCGTACCGTCATGGTCAAAGATGAGAAGTATTACGATCGTTTTGACAAAGCCTTCGGGGCCTACTTCAAAAACCTCGAGAATATCGAGGGGATTGTTGAAGCATTAATTCCCGAAGACTGGATGCGTAAAGAGTTTGAAAAGCATTTTACCGATGAAGAAAAAGCCAAAATCGAAAGCCTAGGCGGTCTAGAAAAGCTAATTGAGGAGTTTAAAAAACGCCTCGAAGAGCAACAGAAACGCCATGAAGGTGGTAACAAATGGGTGGGTACCAATGGTACTTCGCCCTTTGGTCACGGCGGTTTTAACCCTGAAGGTATACGTATTGGTGGTCCGGGAGGTAAGGGTACTGCGGTCAAAGTGTGGGACGAGCGTCAGTACCAAGACCTCGATGACTCTGTTGAAATTGGTACACGTAATATTAAGGTGGCCCTGCGTCGTCTGCGCAAATTTGCCCGTGAGGGTTCTGCCGACCAGCTAGATTTAGATGACACCATTAGAAGCACCGCGCGAAATGCCGGTTATCTTGACATTAAGATGGTACCAGAGCGGCACAATGCCGTAAAAGTACTTATCTTCTTTGATATAGGCGGTTCTATGGACCCCTATGTTCGTCTTTGTGAAGAGCTTTTTTCGGCGGCTAAAACAGAGTTTAAACACCTTGAATACTTCTATTTTCACAACTGCATGTACGACTATGTTTGGAAAGATAACCACCGTCGTCGGGAAGAGCAGATGTCGGTTTTTGATCTGATGCACAAGTATTCATCGGACTACAAGGTGATCTATGTGGGGGACGCCAGCATGGCACCTTACGAAGTCACCAGCCCCGGTGGCAGTGTTGAATATCACAATGAAGAGTCTGGCGCGGTTTGGATGCATCGCATGGCCGAGACCTACGATAAATTAATTTGGATAAACCCGGTACAAGAAAAATACTGGGAATACACACCCTCAATTCAAATGCTCAAAGAGCTGGTTGAGGACAAGATGTTCCCAATGACGCTGGCGGGTTTGGAAAAAGGTATGGCAAGGCTTTCTAGATGAAAATGCGAAGGCTTTTTAGATGAACGCGCGAAGGCTCTCTATATAAAGACGCGAAGGCTCTTTAGATGAACGCGCGAAGGCTCTCTATATAAAATTGGCAAGGCCATCTAAACAAACGCGTGAAGGCTCTCTAGATAGAACAACCCTTTTAGAAAAAAGGCTTCTAGCGGGGTAGCAATGTTAAGACTTTAGATAATAACAATAATTAATTCAGGTGAATCTATATGCGGGTGCAAGAAGCCGTAAAAAAAGCACAGAAGAGAATAGGTCTCAGTGCCAAACAGCCGGCCCTACCGGCCAAGACGTTACTTGAGTTATGGCAGCAGTCTGTCGCCGACTCCAACGACAGACCCGCCTACACCTGCCTAGGTCAAACATTAACCTATGGTGAGGTCGACCAGATTGCTCGCCGCGTCGCCAGCTACTTTCAGAAGCAGCTGAAATTAGTGCACGGCGATCGCATTGCGATTCAGTTACCTAACCTGATGCAGTACCCTGTGGTTGTGATAGCCGCCTGGAAGCTAGGTTTGGTGATTGTGAATACCAACCCTATGTACACTGTGCGTGAGTTGGTTCACCAGTTTAATGATGCCAACGTAAAAGCAGTGGTGGTGTTAGATCAGTTTTATGAAACCCTGTGCGAAGCTCTACCAAATACGTCTATTGAGCATGTGATTGTTACCCGCCCGGTGGACCTATTGCCGCAGCCCAAAAGAGGGCTGCTCAGTACCGCCATGAAATTGATGGGCAAAAGACCCTCACTGCCAAAGGGTGATTGGATTCCATTCCCTCAGTTGCTGACGGGTAGCAGTAATTATTCTGTTCATCGTGCGGACCTAGACGATATCTGCGCTCTGCAGTACACCGGCGGCACCACTGGAGCGTCCAAGGGCGTTATGCTCACCCAGCGGACTATTATGTCCAATATCGCCCAGTCCTTGGCGGTGATTGATATCCTCGAAGATTCGATCAAGTACAGCGTGGCTGTTGCGCCGCTGCCGATCTACCATATTTATGCTTTTTCTCTGTGTATGGGTTTAATGCCTGCCACTCGCGGCCACTCGATACTGATTCCTGATCCACGTAATATTCCGGCCTTTGTCCGTGCCATTAAGGGTTTTAAGTTTGAGATTTTTTGCGGCCTCAATTCATTGTTCGTCGCTCTATTACAGGACCGCGAATTCCAGCGCCTGGACTTCTCTCGCTTGCGCATGACATTGTCTGGTGGCATGGCTCTAATGGAAGCAGTTGCCCATGACTGGGAAAAGGTTACCGGCTGTGTGGTCAGTGAAGGCTACGGTATGACCGAGTCATCCCCAGTGATCTCCATGAACCCTTCAGGCCATGAAAAGATTGGTACTGCCGGTATTCCTATTCCCGGCACCGAGATTAAGGTAGTTAACGAAGCTGGTGTTGAGCAAGAAGTTGGCGGTATTGGCGAGCTCTGTGTGCGCGGCGATCAAGTCATGAAAGGCTATTGGCAGCGTCAAGAGCAGACTGACGAAGTCATTATTAATGGTTGGTTGCACACGGGTGATATCGTAGAAGTCGATGAACAGGGCTACATTAAAATCGTCGACCGCCTAAAAGATATGATTATTGTCTCTGGCTTTAATGTGTACCCCAACGAGCTAGAGCAGGTCTTAACCACTCACCCGGATGTTGTGCAGTGCGCGGCCATTGGCGTCGCTGACGCTAAAGCCGGTGAGGTAGTAAAAATGTTTGTGGTTAGCACCAACGCCGATCTTAATGCAGACCATGTGATCGCGTTCTGTAAAGACAATATGGCTGGCTATAAGGTACCTAAGTTTGTCGAATTCCGCGCTGAACTGCCCATGACCAATGTGGGCAAAGTACTGCGCAAAGATTTGAAAGCCGAAGAAAAAGAAAAGGGCAAAGCCAGTACAGTGACTGAAACTGCCTAGAGCGGGAGAAAGAGCCTAGAGCAGGAGAAAGTGCCTACAGCGGGATAAAGAGCCTAGAGCAGGAGAAAGTGCCTACAGCGGGCTAAAGAGCCTAGAGCAGGAGAAAGTGCCTACAGCGGGATAAAGAGCCTAGAGCAACTTGCCGCTGTTATTGGCTCGCTAAACAAGGCAAAATATAGCCTGAATTTTTAGGGATATATTATGCGACTCATTATCGGTATTTCCGGATCAAGTGGCGTTATCTATGGCATCAGAATGCTAGAGATGCTCGCCGCCTGTGATGATGTAGAGACCCATCTTATTCTCAGTGGTGCCGCGCGCATGAATATCGGCATCGAGACCGACTGGAAAGTTGAAGATGTCGAAGCCCTAGCTGACGTTGTCCATAACAACAAAAATATCGGTGCCAGTATTGCCAGTGGCTCGTTCAAGACCGCCGGCATGATCGTCGTTCCCTGTTCCATGAAAACCCTCTCAGGCATTGCCAATTCCTATGCCGATAATCTGATTGTGCGCGCTGCCGATGTGATTTTAAAAGAACGTCGCAAGCTAGTGATCATGCCTCGGGAGTCGCCACTGCATACAGGTCATTGCGAGTTGATGCTTAAGGTGAGCCAAATCGGCGCCATACTCTGCCCACCGTCGCCTGCCTTTTATACCAACCCTAAAACTATCGACGATATCATTAATCATTCAGTGGCTCGTATCCTCGACCTTTTTGATATCGAATCTGAAAGCCTTAAGCGCTGGCAGGGAAATGTCTAAAGATTTCAGTCGCTTACATAAGTTTGTTGAGTCCGAGTCTGTACTGACAATTGCCACTGCAGATGCCTGTGGGTCCTGGTCAGCACCGGTGCTCTATGTGGCTGATACCAGTGCTGAGCCGTTTACCCTGTACTTTTTGTCCTCGGCTAATAGTCGCCACGTTAAAAGTTTACCGGTCGATGGTGCCGCGGCAGTCTCTATCTATTCGGACTATGATGGCAACTGGCAATCTATCTGCGGAGCACAGATTAACGGAACCATAGCGCAGGTAACAGAGCAGGAACGCGGCGCAGTTGCCGATCGCTATTTTGCCCGGTTTCCCGAGATAAAAACCCTGATCGACAACCCGCAGACAAAGCAGGAAGAGCTAATTGGTGCAGCTTTTGGGCGCAGCAATTTTTTCCGTGTCAGCCCTTCGTTTATTCGTTTTACCAATAATGGTGACAGCTTCGCAGGCCGCACCGAGTGGCAGCTGTAAACTCACATTCTCTAGCCAACTACAGAAACCCCGAACATGACGCAAAAGGCAGTAGAGATATTAAATAGCCTATATGGCTATGACAGTTTTCGTGGGCACCAGGCGGACATTATTGACCATGTTAGCGCTGGTAATAATGCGCTAGTGCTAATGCCTACCGGTGGTGGTAAGTCGATCTGTTACCAGATCCCCTCTATGCTTAGAGATGGCGTGGGTATTATTATTTCACCGCTTATCGCCCTAATGCAGGACCAGGTTGGCGCCATGCAACAGCTGGGCGTCAAAGCGGCATTTTTAAACTCGACCCTGTCCCACATCGAACAGAACCAGATTGAACAGCAGCTATTGTCTGGTGACTTGGACTTACTGTATATCGCGCCGGAGCGGTTAATTCAGTCCTATACTCTGGATCTGCTGAGTCGCTGTAAACTGGCACTGTTTGCCATTGATGAGGCCCACTGTGTGTCCCAATGGGGCCACGACTTTCGTGCTGACTACCTATCGCTAAGTCTGCTCAGCGAACGATTCCCAAACATACCGCGTATCGCACTGACCGCCACCGCGGACATTCGCACCCGCAAAGAGATTATTGAGCGCCTGTCGCTGACGGGAGCCAAGGCCTATATCAGTGGTTTTGATCGGCCCAATATTCGCTATGCTATCGCCAACAAAACTACGCCTAAAAAGCAGCTATTGGCGTTTTTACAACAGCGCAAGCAGGAAGCCGGTATTGTCTATTGCCTGTCTCGTAAAAAAGTCGAAGACACGGCGCAGTGGTTGAGCGAGCAGGGGTTTAACGCCTTGCCCTATCATGCAGGCTTGCCCGCGCAGCTGCGGCAAACCCATCAGAACCGCTTTTTGCGAGAAGACGGCGTCATTATTGTGGCGACCATTGCCTTTGGTATGGGTATCGATAAGCCAGATGTTCGCTTTGTCGCCCATTTGGATTTGCCCAAAAGCATCGAGGCCTATTATCAAGAGACCGGGCGAGCAGGGCGGGATGGTCAGCCAGCGGATGCTTGGATGATCTATGGCTTACAGGATGTTGTGCGTCTGCAACAGATGGCTCAGGGGTCTGACGGCTCCGAACAGTTTAAACGCGCCGAGCGGCATAAATTAGACGCCATGTTAGGTCTGTGCGAAGTGACCAGCTGTCGACGCAAGGTGTTGCTGTCTTATTTTGCGGACGAGGCTCCCAATCAATGTGGCAACTGCGATAACTGCCAGCTACCCCCAGAAACCTGGGACGCTACTGTGGCGGCACAAAAAGTATTGTCCTGCGTGTATCGTACTGGCCAGAGATTTGGTGTGGTCCATGTAATGGATGTACTGCAGGGCAAGGAAAATGACAAAGTCCTGCAATATGGGCATCAGCAGTTAAGTACCTTTGGTATTGGCAGTGACATTCATGAGTCTCAGTGGCGCTCGGTGATTCGCCAGCTGGTGGTGCGCGGGTTTCTGCGTGTAGACCTTGAGGGCTACAGCGCACTGCAACTCACGGATATCTGTCGGCCAGTGTTAAAAGGGGAGCAATTACTGCATCTTCGCAAGGAGGAGCTTAAGGCCCCTTCGACTAAAAAGGGTGCTGCGAAGTCTTATAAAAAGACTCAGATTTCTCTGGAAGATCAGGAGCTGTGGGACGAGCTGCGAGAGTGCAGAAAATACCTTGCCGAGGAGCACAATGTGCCGCCCTATGTGATTTTTCACGACGCGACCCTAAAGGAGATGCTTGAGGTAATGCCTATGTCGGGGTCAGAGTTGTTGAGCCTCACTGGCGTGGGTGAAAGTAAGCTTGAAAAGTATGGGGCAGATTTCATTGAGATTATTTGCCGGTACGCCGAGACGGCGGGTGCAAAAACCTAGGTCTGCATCTGTAGTCTCAAGGTCCTTTTATCAAGGTCGCATCATCTAGATACCCGCCCCAACCCTGATCACAGATTGTTAGCCTTATATTGCTGCGGGCTAACATGGAGAGGGCTAGCTTAGAAAGTGCTAGCTTAAAAAGTGCTAGCTTGGAGAGGGCTAGCTTGGAGAGTACCGCTTAAATAATTAGCACTATCTATGTCACTTTATTTCCTAAGCGTAAACTGATAACTTAACCTCTGTTTAAAAAAACAATAATAATCAATTGAGAGGCTGGGTATGGCTGAGCAATTTAAGGAACAGGGTGGTATGGCCACTATGGACCCAAGCGCAGCTTTTCGCTGGTTATCTTCTAAGGTTATGAGCAAAGTGATCAGTCCTCAGCGGCAGATTAAGATACGTGAAAAAGTCGAAAAGAGGCGACAGCTTAGTGGCGCTAGACATGTCGTTGAGTACTTCCATCAGGTTGAAGACGGCTATAGCCATTTAGCAGCCCAGACGCTTAAGTCCCTTAGTGCCCGTTATGACATTGATCTGCAGTGCCATCTAGTGACTGGGCCTTCTGGCAATAATATTGTCGAACCTGACCTGCTTTTAAAACTTTCCCAGTACGATGCTAGCTTTATTGCTCCCCATTATGGCCTTGAGGCTCCCGACGGTAAGCAGGCTCCAGATGCTGACAGTATTCAACTGGCGGAATCGATTTTAGCTGCTGTGCTTTTGAGTGGCTCTAGTTTAAGTACCTCTAATGCAAGTGGCTCTAGTTTAAGTGCCTCTAGTTCAAGTGCCACCATGTCAGAGGGTGCCGATTTTACTTCTCTTGCGGCAGAGGTTGGTTCTGCGCTCTGGTCAGGAGATAAGGTGGCTCTTAATAATCTCGCAGAGAAGTATGGCTGTGCATCCCCTGGCCAACGTGCAGCCTTTCTTGAGGGCGGCAATGCTAGACGCGCTGAGTTAAAACACTATTCCGGGGCTATGTTTTACTACGGTGAAGAATGGTATTGGGGTGTTGATCGACTGCACTACCTTGAGACGCGACTGGCAGAGCTAGGCGCGGATTTGAGCCCTCAAAAGCCATTACTCATGCCTCGTTTTGAGGTGGAGGTTGGCAAGCAAAAAGACAATGGCAGCCTAACCCTAGAGATTTATGCTTCATTGCGCAGCCCCTATACAGCGGTTGTTTTTGATCGGACTGTTACTTTGGCTGAGCAGACTGGGGTAAACCTTGTGGTGCGGCCAGTACTGCCTATGGTGATGCGCGGTGTGCCAGCGACCAGGGAAAAGGGCATGTATATTTTTACTGATGCGGCCCGTGAGGCCCGTAGTGCGAAGGTACCCTTTGGCAATTTTTATGACCCCATTGGGGAGCCGGCGCGGAGCTGTTATTCCCTATATCCCTGGGCCTGCGAGCAGGGCCGTGGCAATCAGTTAGTCTCCAGTTTTTTGAATTCGGCATTTATCGAGGGCATAAATATGAATAACTCTCGTGGCCTCAAAAAGGTGGTTGAAAAAGCCGGGCTCGATTGGTCTGTGGCTAAAACATTGGTGGGTCAGTCTGGTTGGCAGGAGATACTAGAGAATAATCGGCTAGCGATGTATGAGGCTGGTCTCTGGGGCGTTCCAAGTTTTAGGTTACTAAACAAACAAGGGGAGTCTGTACTGGCTCTCTGGGGTCAGGATCGATTATGGCTAGTGGCTCGTGAAATCCAGCGCCAGTTGGCCAAGGACATAAAAATATAATAAAGCCGTAGGCGGACGGATCATGAAAACGGTCATTTCAATACAGCTCTTTGTTGCACTAGTCCCGCAGCTGAGCACTAGATTGCAGAAAATATTGATATTCTCTGCTCTCTGCTCTCTGCTCTTTGCTCAGGGCTTAGGGCTCTCTGCTCAGGGCTCAGCAGATACAGCCGCTATAATTGCAGATGGGGTGCCTTGCTAAATAGGCTTATTATTTCCCCAATTTGCGTGCTATAACCTGCTTGAGAATCTCTGCTGGGTCTTTGTCGAAATCGCTGGCATCGTGGCGTTCGGCAAGTTGATGATTTTCTGCCCCCCACACTCGATTGACTCGCTGTCCTCGCTTCACCGCTGGACGCTGCTGAATATCTTCAGTCCATCGAATCACATTTTTATAGATTGAGGCATCGAGAAACTCGGCGGCCTCATAGAGCTTGCCCATCACTAAAGAGCCATACCAAGCCATATTGACCATATCTGCAATGCTGTATTCGTCACCACAGAGGTAGCGATTATCAGCCAGATGCTGGTCGAGCAGATCTAGCTGACGTTTGACTTCCATGGTGTAACGCTCGATGGGGTATTCGAGTTTTTCTGGGGCATAGGCATAGAAATGACCAAAGCCACCACCCAGAAAAGGCACGGCGCCAATGTTCCAAAATAACCAGTTAAGGCACTCGGTACGCTGGGCATGTGTTTCTGGAATAAAGGCATTAAATTTTTCTGCCAGATAAAGCATGATCGCCCCAGACTCAAAAACCCGCGTCGGTGGGTTAGTGCTGTTGTCTACTAGCACCGGAATCTTGGAGTTGGGGTTGGCTTCAACAAAACCACTGCTAAATTGCTCGCCCTCCTGAATGTTAATTAACCAGGCGTCGTACTCGGCATCAATCATGCCAAGCTCAAGAAGTTCTTCTAGTAGCACAGTCACTTTTACTCCATTGGGTGTTCCCAGTGAGTAGAGTTGTAGCGGGTGCTTGCCAACCGGGAGCGCTTTCTCATGAGAGGCACCGGCGGTTGGTCGATTAATCGAGGCGAATTTACCGCCAACGTCTTTGTTCCAAGTCCAGACTTTATCTGGAGAGTAGGCTGTTTTTTCGGCTGTGGTTTTACTCATAGTGATTCTCGTAGCTTTTTTTGTTTTTATTGGCTAATTTCGCTAATGGCGCGATTAATTATCCTGCTAAATCTTCTCGCTAAATAGCCCACTAAATAGCAAGGTATTCACAATACAGATCCGCTTTGGTCTCGGCGGTTACTCTTAAGCCCGAGTATTGTGCCGGAGTATTTGTGCTGGGGCTAATTATTCTACCCAGCAATGCTACTCAGCTACTCGGCTAAATTAAATAGCTGAGTGTTACCACCCCGGGCGACCAAATTTTCTGTGCGGGTGCGCTCGCTCAAAAACCATAACAACCAGTGATAATTAAACCCTTCGGCCGAAGTAGGCCATTCGATCAGTGGAATAATACTGCCAAGGCGTTCGGCCATTAGCTGCCTTAAAGCGCTGGTGTCTGTACCTGAACTATTAGTGACAATACCGGCTACATCATTATGGCCAATTAACAGGGCCATTTTATCTAGCTCGATAATCTGTAATAAGCCCTGGGCTAGGCCGGCGTTCTGGTATTGAACCTGCAAGCCATGGGTTGCAACACTATGGCTATGATCTGCAGCAACAATCACTGGGCAGCCGCTAAGAAGAGCGCTGTTTATGACTGGCTGTACCTGTTCAATAGAATCACAGGCTCTAATAGCGACTAGCATAGGCCCACGTCCATGGAGCGATAGGCGGTTATCTTCGCCGGTGGGGCCAGGTAGTTGTAGTGGTTCAGCTAAACGTTGTCGAGCTAATTTGACCGCGTTATTGTTTAAGGCAGTGCCAGACTTTTCAATAATGGCCAGACGTTGATCTATGGTCTTTGACTGCCATTTGGCCATAGCGACCATGGCTAACGAGGGCTCATTAACCTTGGTATTTGCCCCATTATTGATGTCGCCCATATAGGCGGTTTCTGATCCACTATCGGCACTGGTGAGCGCTGAGAAACGTAGCAGATAATTTGGCCCGCCAGCTTTTGGCCCCGTGCCTGACAAGCCACGCCCGCCAAAGGGGTTCACGCCTACTACGGCGCCCACCATATTGCGATTGATATAGGTGTTGCCAGCAATGGTGTTGCGGAATACGGTTTCGGCAAAGGCTTCGATACGGCTATGAACACCTAGGGTTAAGCCATAGCCGGTGTTGTTGATTTGTTGAATGACATTGGGCAGCTGATCTGAGGTGTAACGAATCACATGGAGTATAGGGCCAAACACCTCTTCGGTTAGCTGGTCCAGGGAATCAAGTTCAAACACATGGGGTGCGACAAAGCTGCCCTGTTCACAATGTTCTGGCAGCTCGACGCGGGCGACGAATTTAGCTTCTTTATTCATGCGATCTATATGCGCCTGCAATTCTTGCTGTGCGCCGCGATCAATCACTGGGCCAAGGTCGCTTGACAGTAATCTTGGGTCACCGGCCTGGATAGATTCCATAGCACCGGCGAGCATGTGTAAGGTGTTGTCGGCGATATCTGACTGGATAAATAACACACGTAAAGCAGAGCAGCGTTGGCCTGCACTTAAAAATGCTGAGGTGATTACATCGTCTACTACCTGCTCGGGCAGAGCGGTTGAATCGACAATCATGCAGTTTTGCCCGCCGGTTTCAGCGATAAACGGGATTGGCGTGCCGGGGCGGTTGGCGAGTTGCCGGTTTATGGTTTGCGCGGTATCGGTCGACCCAGTGAAGGCAATGCCAGCGACACGACTATCGGGAATTAATAGCTTACCAATCTGCGAACCACTGCCAAGCACTAGCTGCAGTGCTGCGCCGGGTACGCCTGCGGCATGGAATAAGCGAATGGCTGCTGCAGCAATGGCCGGAGTCTGGGCTGCGGGTTTGGCGATAACCGTATTGCCTGCGGCTAGGGCCGCTGCAATCTGCCCAACAAAAATAGCCAGGGGGAAATTCCAAGGGCTAATACACAGGAATACACCTTGGCCTTTATAGGTCTCTGGAGATTCGCTGTTAACAAGTCTGGCTTGCAGGGCATAGTAGCGACAGAAATCGATAGCTTCGCGAACTTCGGAGACGCCATCGTCCAATGTGCGGCCAGCTTCAACACTAACCACGGCCATGAGTACCGCGCAGTCTCTCTCTAAGAGGTTGGCAGCCTTGTCGAGTGTATCAGCGCGGGCTTCTGCGCCCAGAGCATTCCAAGGTTTCTGAGCTTCTGAGGCTGAGGCCAGCGCCCGCTGGATATCTACGTTACCGGCTTTGCTGAAATGACCAATAAGCTGGCTGTTATCGGCTGGGTTATAGCTGGGTTGTAGCTCGCCTTGCACCTGTAAGCCGTCAATAATCGAATGTGACAGCAGGAGAGAGGAGCTGGTGTTGGCAATAGTTTTTAGCATCGCCTCTGTTTCCAAGGGTGAATCTAGGTCAATCCCTTTGGCATTGGCGCGCTGCTCGCCAGCCACTTCAAATAGCTGTGCCGGAATCGCAATTTGCCGGTGTTGGTAGGGGAACGACTCAGTGACCTGATCACGGGTGTCATCGAGCAGCTCTTCGACAGGGGTTTGGTGATCTAAAAAGCGATTTACAAAGGAGCTGTTAGCGCCATTTTCTAATAGACGACGCACCAGGTAGGGGAGCAGGTCTTTGTGATTACCAATGGGGGCATAGACCCGCACCGCTAATGATTTCTCAGGGTTCGCTTTTATTGTTTGAGACTTTAGCTGGGCATATAAAATATGACCCATGCCATGCAGCCGCTGAAATTCAAATTCACGATCGCCTGCCAGCGCCAGTATCATGGTGGCTGTGTAGGCATTGTGGGTGGCAAACTGCGGGAATATCTGTTGCTGGGCATCTAATAAAATACCGGCACACTGCTGGTAACAAAGGTCGGTGTTGGCTTTGCGGGTGAACACCGGATAGCTTTCTAGCCCAAGCTCTTGGGCATGTTTAATCTCTGCATCCCAATAGGCGCCTTTGACCAGTCGCACCATCAAGCGGCGGTTGGTTTGTTTGGCTAAACCGATCAGCCATTTGGCGGTGTCCGGGGCGCGCTTTTGATAGGCCTGCAGAACAAAACCCAATCCTTGCCAGCCAGCTAGGTCAGAGTCTTTGGCCAAGGCTTCAAAAACATCTAGGGAGATATCCAAGCGATAGGCTTCTTCGGCATCAATAGACAGGCCGATATTGTATTGCTTGGCTTGCAGGCACAGCTGCTTGATGCGCGGTAGCAGTTCGTCTAGCACAAGCTGCTGCTGAGCAAAGTAATAGCGGGGGTGCAGGGCGCTGAGTTTCACGGAGATACCGTTTGCGGTGTAGACGCTTTCGCTGCTGTCGGCAGCTTTGCCAATTTCATCAATGGCATCGGCATAGGCTTTAAGGTACTGCAGTGCGTCTTGGTCGGTGCGCGCGCCTTCGCCAAGCATGTCAAAGGAAAATCTGGTGCTGTTATCGTTTTGTTTGCCGCCGCGCTTTAAGCCTTCGCTAATGCTGCGGCCCAATACATATTGGCCACCCATGATTTTCATTGCCTGCATTACCGCAGCGCGAATAACCGGCTCGCCCATGTTGGCGGTAAGGCGTTTTAGCCAGCTGTCTGGGTGCTGGGTAATCTCATCATCAAGACTCACCAGGTGGCCGGTAAGCATCAGGCCCCAGGTGGAGGCGTTAACGAACAGAGACCCGGATTTGCCGCGATGGTTGCCCCAGTTGCCGGCTTGAATCTTTTCTGCGATCAGGCGATCGGCGGTGAGGGCGTCGGGCACTCGCAGCAAGGCTTCTGCCAAGCACATGAGTGCCACACCTTCGGCATTGGACAGGCCAAACTCAAGCAAGAATGCGTCTAAGGTTCCACTGCTGTTTTTATCGCCTCGGCAGTTGAGTACCAGCTGTCGGGCATCGCTAAGAATCTGCTGTCTGGCTTTGCTCGACAGAGGATTACAGTGCAGTAACTGAGTGACCGACTGGTGTTCATCTTGGTGAGTGTTGTGGCGGATCTTATGACGAATTTCGGCTTGATTCATGGTACTTACCCAATTAGATTACAGGTTTTTATTATTCGGCATTATTGGCCATTAACTACACTATATGTCTCCATAATTAAGATATATGTAGTTTTTAATGCTGTAAAAATAGAATTAACGGAGTATTATGCTTTTAGCGAGTCGTTAAAGAATGCTTTGGTGATATTAAAACTTTCCTGATATTTAAATAATGACGATATTAAATACTATGAAGACATTAAAAGACTTGGATCGAACCGACCGTAAAATTCTCAGCGTTTTGCAAAAGGAGGGTCGCATTGCCAATGTGGATTTGGCGCGCACCGTTAATCTGACTCCCACGCCCTGTTTAGAGCGAGTAAAGCGTCTTGAAAATGAGGGTTTTATCATCGGCTATGTGGCACTACTAGATCCCGTGAAGGCCAATGCCGCTCTATGTGCCTATATTGAGGTGCAATTAAACAGCAGCACCACTGAGTCGATTCGACGGTTTAATCAAGAGATGTTGGCGTTGGAAGAGGTGCAGGAATGCCAGATGGTCGCTGGGGGCTTTGATTATTTAATTAAAATTAGGGTGGCTGACATACAGCATTATCAGCGCTTTTTGGGAGGTAAATTGGCGGCTATCGAAGGTATTAGCCAGACCCATACCTATGTCGTGATTGAGGATGTTAAATCTGAGACGGCGATACAAATCGGGGTTTAAGAATAAGCCCTAGACATAAGCCCTAGACATAAACCCTAGGCACACGGCCGGGCATACGCGTCAGCAACTCATAGCCATTAGTGCCGCTGTGATGGGCAATTTCATCCACTGGTAATTCAGGCCCCCAAAGGGTGACTGTATTTCCAATTTCAACAGTGTCCAAATGGGTCACATCAACGGTGATCATATCCATAGAGACTCTTCCCGCTAAGGGGCAGCGAACACCGTTAATCATTACCGGCGTGCCATCAGGTGCGCTGCGAGGGTAGCCATCACCGTAACCAATGGCAACTGTGGCTATTTTGCTTTCTGCCTCTGCGCTCCAGCGGTTGTTGTAGCCCACTGTATCCCCCACTTTGATTGTGCGCACTGCGATTACTGCGGACTCTAGGGTCATAACTGGCTTTAGTTGTTTTTGGTATTGAGCATGTTCTTCAACTGGAAGTTGGCCATTAAACGGAGAGTACCCGAACATCATATAACCAGGACGGTTCCAATCTCGGTGGGATTCCGGGCGGGCCAAAATGGCGGCTGAGTTGGCCAAGCTAAACTGTAGTGAACTATCACCTTTAATATTTTGTATCTCTTGTGTGACTTGCTCGAAGCGATTTATCTGCTCTGCGGTAAAGCCATTGTCGAGATCTTCTGCGCTGGCGAAATGTGAGGCTATCACCATCGATGTGCAGACATTGCGACTGTCTCTAAGGCGAGCAAATGCATCTGTGGCTTCATGGAGTTGAAATCCGAGCCGGTGCATGCCGGTGTCGATGCCTAACCAGACCTGAATGGGCTTGGCCAAATTAGCCGTAACTATAGCCTCAACCTGATTATCGTTTTCAACCATTATCCAAAGATCTTGCTGGCCTGCTAATTCTACTTCGTCTGCGCTAAACGTACCTTCGAGTAATAAAATAGGGTTATTGATACCTGCTTGCCGGAGTTCGATTGCCTCCTCAATACAGGCGACACCAAAGGCTGGTGCAATATCTGCCAGAGCCTGAGCGATGGCGACGGCGCCATGGCCATAGGCGTTGGCTTTGACCATTGGCATGGTCTTGGAATGAGGTGCTAGCGCTTGGGCCGCGGCAAAGTTATGACGCAGGGCACTGAGATCAATTTTTGCTACTGAGGGTCGAGACATAGCCGCTTTTTACCTAATTGCTTTTTAATTTACTTCCATTTACTTCAATTCAATTTAGTCTATTTTATTTCACTATATTTTAATTTTAGACTTCAGTAATCATGTTTGCCGGCGCTATACAGGGTTTGTGCCGCCAGCCACATTGGGCCAACCGCGCCATCACCAACGGGTATGTCGTCAATTTGGACAACCGGTGCAATTTCTTTTGATGAACTGGTGATCCAGACTTCATCGGCACTGCGCACTTCATCCATAGTGACAGTACGTTCCTCTATGGAAATAGTGCCATCTCGACGCAGAACATCAAGCACGATATGGCGTGTGATGCCGGGCAGCAACTGGTTATCCAGTACTGGGGTAATCACTTTATTATCTTTAACAATAAAAACGTTGCAGGCACTGGCTTCGGTCAATTCGTTGTCGGCATTAAAGAGTATTGTTTCGCCATGGCCTTTTTCATACCCCTGCTGAAAATGCAGCACATTACCTAGTAGAGCTGTCGATTTGATATGGCAGCGATCCCAGCGTAAGTCCTGAGTGGACGACACCTTATAGGGCCTTGCCAACGCTATATCGGCAACCGGTGCGGGAGCAATATCAAAGGCAAAGGCAAACACCGTAGGTGTAACTGCTTCTGGGAAACCATGGAAACGTTTATTGTCGGCACCACGACTCACGTGGAGATAAAGACCTAAATTACCCGCACCATTTTCGTCGATTAGGCGCTTACATAGATCTGCCCAATGCTGCTCGGACCAGTCGAGTTTAATACCAATCGCATCGAGTCCGTTTTGCATTCGAGCTATATGAGGTGCAAAGCCAACCATTTTCCCTGCATAGGACGGTACAACTTCGTAGATACCGTCGCCAAACAAAAAGCCTCTATCCATAGGGGATATACGGGCTTCCTCGAGCGGTAAATAATGGCCATCTAAAAACGCAATACTCATATCCTAGCCTTAATTATGTTTGTTCGGTAATACCTGATTGTATGGGTAAAAATGTTAGCAGCGTGCTATTTAGAGCGCAAAGCGGATTGACCTAAAGTTCCACTTCATTGCGCTTACTTTAGCAATAAATCTTGCCAGTAAGGCTATTTGCAATAAAATTTTCGGTATTAACAAAAACCACTAATTTTTCTAAGACTCAAAATAACCTCTTCACTCACTGTCGAGTCGAGACTATCTTCGGTCAATGTGTTTTCGCGGCTCACACCATCGACGCTGCCAAGACTGCTCAGATAATGCAGTAACTCAAGATTATTCCAGTCAGCTAGCATATCGTCGTTTTTAAAATACGAGAGCATGGCAATCAAACCATGGGCGGCCCAGTTAGAGACATCGGCAATCACCAACTCGTCACACTGGGTTATAGATGGGATAATATTCAAGGCTGCGAGCGCTTCGACAACGTTACCCATACCAATTTCATTGCCGCCATCGCCAATGCCAATAGTGGGGCAGCTGGCCAAATTTAAAAATTCATCAAAGCTAGCGCAACGCGGGCTAATATTTTCGCCGCGCATATTACAGTAATTACCCTCTGCATTAAGGCCGGGACGCTCGATAGAGACCACCAAGCTAGGGCTCAATTTTTTCAACCCTTGACGAGCCTCATGCTCTCGATTGGCATTATCTGCCACAGTAATTTGGTAAACCCTAAAGTCGGCTTTGAGGCGCTCAGCCAGTGGATCGCCGCACACCAATACTGGACTGCCACCCAATTTTTGAATGGCGCGATAAAGGGCAATAGCGCCCAGGGGGCCGTCGGTTTCAAACGTGCTGTCCACTGGAAAGCCAGTGCCAATAAGAATAGGCCCAGCAGCAGAGTTAACGGCCTGGTCAATTAAGGTTGCAGCCCGAAAAAAATAGCCAGGAGTTAGTGCAGCTTGCAGAGTTTTCATACCCCGCGGGTTTCTAGCGACCATCAGGTCTTCAATTTTTTGGCTGACTTCTTTTTGGCTGACTTCAAGCATGGTCAGCCTTGGTGTCAGCGAGGCTAACAAGTTGCGTGTTTTGGAACTGCTGTTCATCGAGTAACAACAAATTATGTGCCTGCTCTATGCCAATGGGCTCAAAGCTGACTTTGCCACCAGGGGTGAGTTGGGCGAGTTTGCCCAAGTCCAGCGACAGCACCGAGCCAATTTTTGGGTAGCCACCAATGGTCTGGCGGTCGGCGAGTAGGATAATAGGCTGACCGTCGGCGGGTATCTGAATAGCACCAAGACAAATGCCTTCAGACAGAATCCCCTTTAAGCTCGGCTTGATGGCGGGGCCATTTAAACGGTAGCCCATACGATCAGCGTTCTCGGTAACAAGATATTCTGAGGCGAAAAAAACTTGTTTTTGCAGTGCACTAAAAGCGTCTTGCTGGTATCCCAAGACCACCCTTAGATGGGCTGTGTTAGTGCGGGATAAACTTGGTCGCTGAGATTCTTCGAGACGCTGTAGGGTTGGTGGTTCAATCTCAGAGTAGGGCAGATGATCACCGGCTTGTAGTGGTTTGCCATCTTGATTTAACCCACCTAGGCTTTCCCTGGGTACGGTCGATTGGCTATTAAAAATAGGTTGCCCTTGAAAACCTCCGGCGACTGCAAGATAGCCTCGGCAGCCAGATTGGGCAAAGCCCAGATCAATGCGGTCACCTTTTTTTATTCTGTGGGTTTGCCACAGGGCGACGGGTTTTTTGTTAATGCTGAGAGGGATATCAGCACCGGTTAGGGCAATGCTGGTATTGCTATTAGCCTCTAACACTAGCCCGCCTATGGTGACTTCAATCACTGTGGTGTTCTTTTTGTCACTGTCACTGTCACTGTCGCTGTCGCTGGCCTTGGCATTATTTCCATGGCCATTGTTTCCATAGTTTGTGTTACCACAAAGTTGATTCGCCCAGCGAAAGGATTGCCTATCGAGTGGCCCGCCAGTGGTTAAGCCAATGCTGTGATGACCAAAGCGACCGCTGTCTTGTAGCAAACTAAAAATACCCGGCTGAATGACTTTTAGGCTAGCCATTAAGTATCTCCCTGCAACTCGCCGCCCAAGGAAATAAAGTTTTCCCGGCTAATGGCGGTAAAACGAACTCTATCGCCCACCTGAACCGGCATGCTGGGTTCGGCATTGGGATCAAACATTCTCTGGGGGCAGAGGCCAATTAAATTCCATCCGCCGGGGGACTGGGCGGGATAGACTGCGGTTTGTCTGTCGGCTATAGCCACAGCACCGCGGGGAACCTTCTGTCTTGGGGTAGCTAATCTAGGCGAGGCAATGCGCTCATCAACTTCACCTAGGTAGGCAAACCCTGGGGCAAAGCCAATGGCATAAACGCGATATTCAGTTTGCTGGTGAATGGCGATAACTTCTTTTACCGAGAGTTTGGCTCGGTCGGCAAGGGACTGTAAATCTGGGCCGGATTCAGTGCTGTAATAAACTGGCAGACTGACGCTGTTGCCCTGCTGTTGTGTCTGATCTTGGTCGGGCTCATTGCCAATCTTAACAATGGGCTCCCGAATGGCACTGCGAATGACACTGGTTATATAGTAGTGGTCAGTTTGTAGAGGCTGATAGATCACCAGCAGCGAAGCGTAGGAGGGAACCAAATCTACTAGCAGGTCACCAAGCACCGTTTTCAAGTAGGCGACAGTTTGCGCAATTTGCGTAGCGATGGCAGCACTGGGCGAATCGCCAAAGTAGACAATCAATGAATTTTCTCCGGCCACCGAGATTGAAATTGCTTTACTCATGATTATCTATTGGCTAATCAGGCGGCGAATTTCTTCGATAGCATGCACGCCATCCATATTGTCGCCATGTACGCAAAGTGAGTCTGGGGCTAGAGCAATTTGATGACCGCCAATGGTAGTGACTGTGCCCTGTTCCTTAAGCTGGATTACCTGTTCAAGCATTTTTTCTCTGCTGTGTACTGCGCCTTCTTTGGCTCTTGATAACAGCGCGCCATTGTCGTCATAGCAGCGATCGGCGAAGGCTTCGAATAATACTTCAATGCCAAATGCTTTGGCCTCTTCACGATGGATGCCTGAGTCTGGAGTGGCCTGCAACATAAATGCCAGTGGATTATGACATTCGGTGATTGCTTCCATTACGGCGCTGCGAATATGACCATCGGCCATCATGTCGTTGTAAAGCGCGCCATGGGGTTTGACATAGTGCACCTGCACACCGAGATTTTCGGCCATTCCAGTAAGCGCGGCAATTTGGTATTGCAGTATAGCAATTAGCTCTATGGGCGGTAATTTCATAGACCGGCGACCGAAGCCTGCAATATCTGGGTAGCTTGGGTGGGCGCCGACCATGACATTATTACGCTTGGCTGCGAGTAGGGTTTTTTTCATTACTACTGGGTCGCCAGCATGAAAACCACAGGCAATGTTGGCCTGGTCGATAAAGGGCATAACCTTGTCATCTAGGCCCATGGTCCAGGCACCAAAGCTTTCGCCGAGATCGCAGTTTAAAAGTAATGACATAGGTCTAATCCGTTGGCGCGACGGTAAAGTCGCTGTTTTTGAGGTCAGTCACTAACATGCTGCCGGGACTGTGAGTAATACAAAAAGGAGGCTTGGCAGTTTCTAATGCTACCTGCGGTGTTACACCACAGGCCCAAAACAGTGGGTGCTCACCTTTTTTGATAGTGACTGCATCGCCGTAGTCTGGCTGGTTTATGTCGGCAATGCCAATAGTCTCTGGATTCGCGTAATGAATGGGCTCGCCATGCACAGACGGAAATCTGCCGCTAATCTCTGCGGCGCGCAGGGCGTCTTCTGGTGAAAAGGGGCGCATGCTGACGACCATGTTGCCGGAAAAAGGACCAGCGGGCATACAGTCAATATTGGTGCGATACATGGGTACATTGAGCCCTTCGCTGATGTTGCGCACATCTAGGCCGTCGGCGATTAGTGCCTCTTCAAAGGAAAAAGAACAGCCCAATAAAAATACTACTAGATCCTCATGCCACAGATCTGAAATGTCATTGGTTTCACTTTTGAGCTGGCCATTTTCAAAGACCCTATAGCTAGGGATATCGGTCCGGATATCGATATCTGCACCCACCTCGGGCAAGCTGAACTCACCGGCTTTTGATACGGCGATAAGAGGGCATGGCTTGGGGTTGGCTTGGCAGAATGTTAAGAAATCATCTGCCCAATCGGCAGGGAGTATGACCATGTTGCACTGCACATAGCCGGCGCAGTAACCAGAGGTGTTGCCACTGTGCGCGCCGCTACGAATTTGCTCGCGTAGCTGGCTTGGAGAAATGTTTTGCAATTCTTTAGGCAAGTCTTTAGGTAGCTCTTTAGGTAGCTCTTTAGGTTGCTCTTTAGGTAACTCTTTAGGTAACTCTTTAGGTAACTTAGGCATATCAGTAATAGCAGTTCCAACTTATTATAAACCGGAGTTTAGCAAAGCTGAGGCCTAAACTCATCAGGAGTAACCCAGAGGTGGTATAGGCTTCATAGATGGCTAGAGTTGCTTTCCCAGCTTAGCGCCATCGCTCGGCCCAGGCATCCAACACCCGCTCAGCATACCAGTATTGTCCATAGCTACCATTGTAGCGAGCTAAAGCATCAGCCAGACGACCCTGCTCAATGTCGAGGTAATGTTTAAGAATAGTGCAGCCATAGCGCAGATTAGTTTGCATGTTAATAAGGTTGTCTTCGGGGCGCCCAATTTCTTTTTTCCAAAACGGCATCACCTGCATTATGCCCTGAGCTCCAGCACTTGATACTGCATAGCTATCGAAGCCACTTTCTACTTCTATCAACGCAAGGACAATTTCTGGCGATACCTTGGCCAGGGTGGCTTCGCTATGGATTAGGGTTAGCAGTTTCAGGCGCTGATCGGCGTCTTTAATCAGAGCAGAGAGGGGCAGGTCTTTTGATACTAGCCAGACTTGGGCATCATAATGATTGTCAAAGCTAGGGGCAGCGGCAGCGGCGAGTTTTAGTTTGGACACAAGCGTTGGGTCGAGGGCAGGGTCTAGAATAGCCTCTTCAATAGCCCCTAGAACATTAGCCCCTAGAACATTAGTCCCTAGAACATTAGCCCGTAGAGTATTAGAAAGCGCAGCACCAGGTTCGCCTCCCTGTAAAGGTGTGGCGAGTAACAAAACAGACAGCATGAAACAGGCAGTCCCCAGAAGTGTGTGGCCCTGCCTGTGTCCAATTCGCTTTAGGTGCCTATTTAAAAAACCTGTCTGCCATAAAGTCATCTAGCGCATCCATTGCTATATGTTGATTTTCCGTATCCCGCCGACCGCGGTATTCCACAGTACCGCCTTCGAGTCCGCGGTCGCCAATGACAATACGATGAGGTATGCCGATAAGCTCGATATCTGCCAACATACCACCGAGGCGCGCTTTGGGCTCATCCATGAATAACACTTCATAGCCAGCATCGCTGAGTTTTTGGTAGAGGGTATCGCAGGCCTCTTTTACGGCCTCAGATTTGTGCATGTTGATGGGCACAATGGCTACCTGAAACGGTGCGATAGCGTCGGGCCAGATAATACCATTGTCATCATAATTCTGTTCGATAGCGGCGGCTACGATGCGGCTAACGCCAATGCCGTAGCAGCCCATACTCATGAACTGCTCTTTGCCATTTTCATCGAGAACCGTTGCTTTCATAGCCTCTGAATACTTGGTGCCGAGCTGGAAAATATGACCCACTTCGATACCTCGTTTGATTTCGAGAATACCTTTGCCATCAGGGCTTGGGTCGCCGGCTACTACATTGCGAATATCCGCCACGGTAAATTCACCGCAGTTAGAGGCCCAGTTAACATTGGTCAAATGGTAGCCATCGCGGTTGGCTCCACAGACAAAGTTATTTAGCTGGGCTGCACTGCGATCAACGACCATGGTTAGGTTAAGGTCAACGGGCCCCAGTGAGCCGGGTGAGCAATTTAAGGCAGCTTTGATTTGCTCTTCGCTGGCAAAGGTTATTTCGCTAGATAGACCCAATGCGTGCTGAGCTTTCACTTCATTAAGCTCGTGGTCACCGCGCAGCATCAAGCCATATAGTTGGGTTTCGCCCTCTGCATTTTCGCCGCTCACGATAAGTGCTTTGAGTGTCTGGGTTGCATCTTTATCCATGAACTGACAGAGATCATCAATACTGTGAACACCTGGGGTGGCCAGTTCGGTCATTTCTAATGCATTAGATGTACCTTCGGCGGGCGAAGGGTCGCTTGCCACTGCCTCGGCTTTTTCAATATTCGCGGCATAATCACTTTCGGTAGAGAACACAATTGCGTCTTCCCCAGACTCGGCAAGCACATGAAACTCGTGGGAGTGGCTGCCACCAATACTGCCCGTGTCAGCAAGGACTGCGCGAAAGACTAAGCCAGCACGGGTAAAAATCGCATTGTAGGTTTGGTACATAACGTCGTAGGTGTCTTGTAATGACTCGGCATTGGCATGGAATGAATAGGCGTCCTTCATGCAAAACTCACGAGTGCGCATTACGCCAAAACGAGGTCGGCGCTCATCACGAAATTTGGTTTGAATCTGATAAAAGTTAGCGGGCAGCTGTTTATAGCTGCTGATTTCGCTACGGATAATGTCTGTGATGACTTCTTCGTGGGTGGGGCCGAGACAAAATTCGCGATCGTGGCGATCTTTAATGCGCAGTAATTCAGAGCCAAACTGACCCCAGCGCCCAGACTCTTTCCAGAGGTCGGCGGGTTGAACCACGGGCATCATTAATTCAAGGGCACCTGACTTATCCATTTCCTGACGCACAATGGCTTCTACTTTACGAAATACT
>Ga0307998_1000101_pt1 | contig 48735 bp, 40 predicted proteins | sample Davwhametageno37_FD_203147 | JGI IMG/M metagenome (GOLD analysis project Ga0307998, IMG submission 203147) | Marine microbial communities from Davis Island wharf, Antarctic Ocean - #37 | ecosystem: Environmental > Aquatic > Marine > Unclassified | place: Antarctic Ocean: Davis Island wharf... | reverse complement strand
CTTGTTTACCATAAATACTTGCCAAGTTACTATAGATAAATGCCAAATTAGTATTTAGAGCAATTGCAGCTAAGTAATCGTTTATCGCCATGTCTAACTTATCTAACTTTCGATAACAACTTCCCCTATCGTTTAAAGTATATGCATTTGTATTAATCACTAAGGATTGCGTAAAAAATTGTTCTGCATCTTCATATTTTTCATCTATAAAAGCAATAATGCCAAGTTGGCTCATAGCCAAATACTCATCAGCCTGTAAGGACAAAATAGTTGTGTACATTTCTACAGCCAAAGGTTTATCCGTTTCTAAGTACAAGCTAGCAATTCCATATAAGGGCAATAAATTAGTAGAATCAAGCCTAAAAGTCATTAAATAATCCGTAGCTGCCAAATCATTATCTGACCTTTCATAGCATTTTGCTCTACCCAAATAGGCTTGTAAAAAAATAGAGTCAATATCAATTGCCCTACTAAAGTAAGAAATCGCTTCACTATAATTTTCATTTTTAAATAAAATCAAGCCTTCATTATAAGCATTTCGAGATGCTTTTAAATCTTCATTTTGTTCATTTATTTGAGCGATTGAATCACTAAAATTTTGCTCCAAAGAGTTAACCTTTGTACTGTCTGAAGTTTGAGAATTTGAACTTTTATTAAACAAAAAAACAAAAAAGAGAAGAGGGAATAGTTTATACATATACCTTTATTTTAGGGAGCTGAAATTACAAATAATAAAAGTAGAATAAACATTATTAATATAAATAAATATCAACAATTGTTAGCAATTTTCGCAAACTTTTACAAATAAATACTTACAACAGCTAATTTATTACATAAAAATTATATATATAATTAATTATTTAGATTAAGTAAGTTAATTATCTGATTTAAAGAATTTTAAAACACATACATGACAACCTGTCACAACTGTTTTAAAGTAAAAATATACATAAAATATAAACCATTTTGATTTTGTAAGTTTGCCAAATGAGAATTGACATCATAACATTATTTCCTGAATTTTTTAACGCTTATTTTGAGTACTCAATTTTAAAGCGAGCAAAAGAAAATGGCAAGGCAGAAATCATAATTCACAACTTACGAGACCACTCCACAAACAAGCAAAAAAGCGTTGACGATTATCAATTTGGTGGCGGTGCGGGAATGGTAATGTGCATACAACCAATTGATGATTGTATTGGCAAATTAAAAAGCGAAAGAGACTATGATGAAGTAATCTATTTGTCACCTGACGGAGAAACGCTAAACCAACAAATTTGCAATACCCTATCCACATATAAAAACATAATTTTATTGTGCGGACACTATAAAGGAATTGACCAAAGAGTAAGAGAACATATTATTACTAAAGAAATATCAATTGGGGATTATGTACTAACAGGTGGAGAAGTAGCTGCCGCCATACTTTCTGATTCCATAATACGCTTAATTCCTGGTGTGATTTCTGACGAGACATCAGCACTTACTGATTCTTTTCAAGATAATTTATTAGCCCCACCTATATATACTCGCCCATCAAACTATAAAGGATGGGAAGTACCTGAAGTATTACTATCTGGAAATGAGAAACTTATAACAGAATGGAGAGAACAAGAAGCAATAAAAAGAACAGAAGAAAAGAGACCAGATTTATTTGAGTAAAATTGTTTGTTTCTTAGGATAATTAAATAAAAATATGCGTAATATTGCAAACCGATTTCAAAACCTAATATTAGAAAAATGAACATTACCGAAACTATATCAAAAGAACTTACTGCTGGAAACGATTTACCAAATTTCAAAGCAGGAGATAATATTACTGTTTACTACACAATTAAAGAGGGAGAGAAGCAAAGAACTCAGTTCTTTAAAGGAGATGTTATCCAAAGAAAAGGTAGTGGTGCAACTGAAACATTTACAATCAGAAAAATTTCTCACTCAATTGGTGTTGAAAGAATTTTCCCTATTAATTCTCCTTTAATTGAAAAAATTGAGTTGAACAAAAAAGGTAAAGTTAGAAGAGCAAGAATTTACTACTTAAGAGAATTAACTGGTAAGAAAGCTAGAATTAAAGAAATGAGATAATCTCTCACTACATATATAATAAGGAATCCTGCAATAGCAGGATTTTTTATTGTCTAATAATTCGGAATTCAGTCCTTCTATTTTGAGCTCTATTACTAACAGATGTGTTGTCTACTCTAGGAAATTGCTCTCCATATCCATTATAACTTAGTCTTTCTCTATCAAGATCATAAGCAATAAGTAATTCATAAACTGCCCTAGCCCTATTTTCAGACAAAATCTGATTCTTTAAACTCTCACCAATATTATCCGTAAAACCATTTATTTCAATTTCCATATTATTATTCAACTTCAGATAAGCAATAAATTCAAAAAGTACATTTTTTGCTATTGAACTTATTTGAAAGGAATTTGTTTCAAAATAAATATCACTTAAGTCAAACGACCTTCCTTGCTCTAAAGAATGTAATTCAAAATCCAAATTAGTAGGAGAAGAAAAAGAAGTATCATTAGCTGAAATATAAGCTGAATTAAAGGCAAACCCTTCCTTTTTAATAGTAATCAACACATCATCACCTTTAGCCAATGTCAAAGAAGAAACATAAGTTCCTGCATAAACTTTTACAATAGTAACTTCATTAGTATTTATATTTTTTATTTCTAACTCTACATCTTCCAAAACTTGCCCATTTTCATCCATTAACTCTCCTTTTAAAAATAGGACTCTTTCAGGCTTAGCATCATCATGTAAAGGAAAAGAATAGATATCCCAACCTCCTACTCCATCTAATTGATTTGAAGCGAAATAGGCCTTACCCCCATCTGTACTAACAAAAAGTGAAATTTCATCAGCTACTGTATTAATAGGGTAACCAATATTCTGAGGTTCTTGCCAGTTCCCAAAACTATCCATTCGGGAATAAAAAATATCAAACCCACCCAGGCTAGGGAAATTTGTTGAGGAAAAAAATAAGGTTTTCCCATCTGTATGCAAATAAGGGGATTTTTCATTTTCATTACTATTAATAGCCGAACCTAAATTTTTAGGATTTGTCCATTTACTATTTAGCCAATTAATTTCATACAAATCAATCTTACCATATCCCCCAACCCTATCACTAGCAAAGATTATTGTTTTACCATCAGAAGAAACAGTAGGTTGAGATTCCCAAGAATCTAATTTTGAAATTTTATCAGAAAAGGTTTTCACAACTGACCAAGCATTACCTTCTCTGTTCACATAATAAATATCACAATTATTATAGCCTTTTTTATTCCTAATACATTTTGTATAATACAACACTCTATTGTCAATCGTAATAGAAGCTCCACCCTCATTACTCTCTAAGTTAAAAGGAGAAGGTAAGGCCTGACCAATCTCAAACTTACCATTTATTTTTCTACTAGACACAAACTCTTCAACACTAGTATTTGTAATTGAATGTAAACTTTTTTTATCCGACCTTCTAGTAAAAAATGATAACTCCTGATCAGGAGAAATTATAGGTAGATACTCATCAAAAACAGTAGAAATACCACTTACAATTTTAGGATTAAAAGGAACAGGATTAGTAATAATTTCAGCAAGAACTTTTGCTTTTTCATATATATTCATTGCATCAGAATAATACGGATCAGCAATCCCTAAACCTATACTCTTCCTCAAGTACAAATCTGCACTCACATAGTCCTTTCTATTAAAAGCAATCTCTCCTAAGAAATAATAAACTTTAGGAAAATTTTCAGGACAATTAGCTATTACTTTTAGTCCTTCAGTTTCAGCATTAAAAAAATCAGCTTTACGCCATAATATCTCAGATTTCAAAGCACTAAATACAGCAATATCATTTGTTATACGCAGTTCATCTAAGGCGGCATAATATGCCTTTTTTTCAATAAGCTTAATTATTTTTTTAACTAATCTTTTATCCTTTGTTTTTTCAGGAAAGCATTCTTGAGGGAAAACAAAGTTAAATGAAAAGAAAAAATAAAAAAGAAATAGTATACGCATACTAACTCATTAATTCTTCTTCAGTAACTTGGCGTAATTCACCTTCAGTTGAAGCCACAATAGTAGCTACAGTTGCATCACCTGTTACATTAACAACTGTACGCATCATATCTAGTATTCTGTCCACACCAAAAATAAGTGCTAACCCCTCTGTGGGTACATTAATTGCTCCCAGAACAATCACTAGCATCACCATACCAGCTCCTGGAACAGCCGCAGCTCCAATAGAAGCCAAAGTTGCAGTAAGCACAATAGTAAGTTGTTGACTTAAGTCCAATTCAATACCAAAAGCCTGTGCAATAAATACAGCTGCAACCGCTTGATAAAGAGAAGTTCCATCCATATTGATTGTTGCACCTAAAGGTAAAACAAATGAAGAGATTTCTTCTGAAACCCCTAAATGATCCTCACACCTCTCCATAGTAACAGGTAAAGTTGCCGCACTCGAACTAGTGGAGAATGCCAACATTTGTGCAGGAGAAATTGCCTTAAAAAAATCAAAATACTTTACTTTAGTAAACATCCTTAATATTAATGGATAGACTACTAGCACCATCATCAATAAACCTGCAATAACGGTTAGTGAATATTTTCCTAAAGCGATAAACAAAGTAGAGCTTGCCCCAAAATCAACCACCAAGCCTCCTAGAAGAGCAAATACGCCATAAGGAGCCGCAAGCATGATTAAATCTACTATTTGCAAAATAATATCATTTACTCCATCAAAAAAACCTTTCACATAAAGTGTTTTTTCGCTTGGTAGCATAACCATTGAAATACCAAATAAAATAGCAAAGAAAATAACTTGTAACATATTAGAGTTATCACTTGATGCTGAGATTATATTAGTCGGCACTATATCAACTACAAACTGAAGTGGACCTGCCTCTTTCACATTTCCTGCAGCGGCTATTTTCTTATCTGCACCTGACTGAGAATTTTCAGTTAACTTAATAGAGTCTTTATCAAAATCCGCACCAGGATTTACCATGTTTACCAAGAACAAACCAATACTTACCGAAATAACTGTGGATACTAAGTAAATAGCAATTGTCTTCCCTCCTATGCGTGATAACCTTGAAATATCAGATAAGGATGCAACACCTTTTATAAGGGATGCAAATACTAAAGGCACTGCAATTAGCTTTAATAGATTAACAAAGATAACCCCCCATGGCTTTATCCATGCATTAGTAAAATCTACCCAACCTAATTTATTAGCGACAAGGCCGTAAAAAACACCTAATACCATTCCGATTATAATTTTCCAGTGTAATGCTAGTTTTTTCATATTATTCTATAACTATTTTTTTCTCTACAGTACCATCATTATAGATGTAAAAGAGAGGTATATTTGATTTAGGAGTAGTTGATTGACCTAAAGAATTTATTATTTTCAATAATTCTCTTGATGAAGATGTATTTACTGCGTTATTAAAATTACTAGAAATTAAACCATTATCTATAGAAATATTCTCATCTCCTAGCTGATATGGTAGATATTGGAATCCACCAATAAACATCTCGTCCTGCGTATTAAATCCTGATTGAACAGTTACAGGAATAGGGTTAGACGGACTAACAGTATTTTCATAATTTCCCTTAGCATATATTATACTTCCCGCAGGTATTTTAATAAATTTTTCAAAGAAATATGAATATTGCCATTCGAAATCCCATTTATTAATCTTAATCAGGTTTATTGTATCATTTAAAGGAGTTACAGCATAAATTACCATATCTTTTCCTAAAAGATGCATGTGAGGAAAAACAGACATGAATGAATAATCTTGTGTTGTAGGACCAAAAGAACCCGTAATCTCAGTAATCTGATTTGGAGGTAAATAAAATGGAGCCCCAAACAATCCTTCATTAATTAAAAAATCATAAGATATCTCCCTAATTAACGTAGTTTGAGGATAAAAATAAAATTTAACCTTAGTACTATCAATTTGACCTAAACTTCCCTCTGGATAATGCATAGCAAAAGAAACACTACTATTCGCAGGTAATACCACGCCAAAAGAGTTGTTAGTATTTTCAGGGTAAGTTAATGGTAAAGCACCTGGTGCATAACTATAAAGCATATCTCCTTGTGGACCCATACAGTCAGCTGTTGTAACAACAGAAGTATTAGGAAATGGATCTACTGAAACAAGTACATGATGTACAGTTTGTAAATTTCCAGGAATTACTTCAATAGCTCTAATTCTTCTGTTTTGCAACAAACCAGTTGGAATAGAGAAACACACATAATCATCAGAATTTGATGTTGCAGAACTTGCATATATTGGCATCTGCAGTTCTAAATCAGAAACACCCAATTGTGATGAATTCCCAAATATTGGCATTGGCGGAAGCAATGAAGTATCTCCAAGAGGCACTCCATTTGTTATCCAATCCAATATAGTATTTATCTCATTCATACTTAAAACATTTTCATTTGCATAATTCTGAAATAAAGTATCTGCAGGCCATGGTGGCATTTCTCCAGAAGCAGTAACATGCTGTATCATACCTCCATTAGAGACAACACTTGCATATGTTTCTAATGTTAGTGGAGCTATACCTCCATCATAATGACATTGTAAACATTTCCCATATAGTATTGGTGCAATATCTTCAGAATAATTAGGACTTTGCCCAAAGCAAATAGTTGGAATAAGCAATACAAAAAATAATTTCTTTATCATCTTAAATTTTATTAGTTAAACTTCTTAAGTAATGATCGACCAAGGTAAGTGCTAGCATGCCCTCCACAATAGGAACAGCCCTTGGCACCACACAAGCATCATGTCTTCCCTTTGCTTTAATATCTATTTTATTTCCATTTTTATCAATCGTATTCTGCTTTTGCATAATAGTAGCTACTGGCTTAAAGGCTACTTCACAATAAATATCATTCCCATTGCTTATTCCTCCTTGGATTCCTCCAGAAAAGTTTGTTTTAGTTTTTCCACTTGCATCTATCATACTATCATTAACCTCACTCCCTTTACTTGTAGCAATATCCACTCCATCAAAACCATATTTAAAGCCGTGCACTGCATTAATAGAAAGCATTACCTTTCCTATGTCAGCATGTAATTTATCAAAAACAGGCTCTCCCCAGCCGGCAGGAACTCCAGTTGCTAAAGCCGTAATTTCTCCACCAATGGTATCGCCTTGTTTTTTTGTTTTTTCAATAGATAAAATCATTTGATCAGCAATAGCATTATCGGGACACCTAACTAAATTATCATCAATCAAGGATAAATCCAATTCAGCATAACATTTTTTAAGCTTAACATTTCCAACAGCTGAAACATAAGCAGAAATATTCACTCCAACTTTATTCAAAATTTGTTGAGCAATTGCTCCAGCCACCACCCTACAAGCTGTCTCACGAGCTGAAGACCTTCCACCCCCTCTATAATCTCTAATGCCATATTTGGCCGCATAAGTGAAATCAGCATGAGATGGGCGAAAAGCATCTTTTATAGCAGAATAATCTTTACTCTTAGCATCTTCATTTTTAATGATAAATCCTATAGGAGTACCTGTAGTTTTTCCTTCAAAAATACCAGACAAAAATTGAACTTCATCATTCTCTTTCCTTTGAGTTGTAATCTTGGATTGACCTGGTTTCCTTCTATCCAATTGTTTTTGAATAATTTGAAAGTTTAACTCCAAACCAGAAGGGCAACCATCAATAACTCCACCAATAGCAATACCATGCGACTCACCAAAAGTAGTTAGTTTAAAGAATTTTCCGATAGAATTTCCCATAATGGCAAATATAAGGTATTTGGAGTGAATTGTGTATTTTCGCATCAGAATATATAGCCATGAAAATAGTAATCAAAAATATAGCTGAACTTATACAAACAGAAGAATTTCCAAGAAAGTGGGTTGCAGGAAAAGATATGTCTCAGATCAACACCATAAAAGATGCCTTTGTAGAAGTTGAAAATGGAATTATCACATTATTTGGAAGCATGGAAGATTGGGCAGGAATTGAAGACTGGAACAATACTGAAATAATTGATGCTGAGGGAGGAATTGTATTTCCAACCTATTGTGATAGCCATACTCACCTAGTATTTGCTGCAAGCCGGGAAGGAGAATTTGTTGACAGAATAAATGGTCTTAGTTATGCTGAAATTGCAGAAAAGGGAGGAGGAATTCTAAATTCTGCTGAAAAATTGCAAAATGCTACTGAAGATGAATTATATGAAGATGCTCTTGTTCGATTAAATGAATTAGTGAAAATGGGAACTGGGGCCATTGAAATAAAAAGTGGCTACGGCCTGACTTTGGATGCAGAAATTAAAATGCTAAGAGTCATAAAAAGACTTAAAGAAAATACAGAAGTAACAATAAAAGCTACCTTTTTAGGTGCTCATGCACTTCCTGAAAAATATAAAGACAACAAGGACGGCTACATGGATTTGGTAATTAATGAAATGCTACCCAAAGTTGCAGCAGAAAAATTAGCGGATTATGTAGATATTTTTTGTGAAAAAGGATACTTCACTGTTGATGATACTCAAAGATTATTAAAAGCAGCCAATGAATTAGGCATCCCTTCAAAAACTCATGTCAATCAATTTAATGCTATTGGCGGCATAAAGGCTTCAGTAGATTTAGGAGCACTATCAGTTGACCACTTGGAAGAAATGGCTGATGAAGACTATGAATCACTAAAAGGGAGTAGTTGTATGCCAACTATCTTACCTTCGTGTTCCTTCTTTTTAGGGATACCTTATAGCCCAGCAGTTAAAATGATTGATAAAGGATTACCTGTAGCTTTAGCATCAGACTATAACCCTGGATCTACACCAAGTGGAAACATGAATTTTGTAGCATCACTTGGCTGCATACAATTAAAAATGACTCCTGAGCAAGTGATAAATGCTACAACTATCAATACTGCCTACGCAATGGGAATTGAAAAAGAATTAGGAAGTATCTGTGTTGGAAAGAAAGCTAATTTATTCATAACAAAACCAATACCTTCTTATGCTTACTTACCCTACAGCTTTGGTGAAAATCTTATAAGTAAGGTTATAATTAGTGGTAAATTACAATAAAAAAAGCCCTACTTTTTAGTAGAGCTTTTCTTAATTATCAGTCTAAAAAAAACTACTTCTTTCTTTTCATGTAGTAATAATGTGTAGTATTACCTGATGCTGAAAGCACATTTGCAGATACAAACTCCCAACCTCTTTCTGCAGCAGCATTTGCAGCAGCAGCCATTGATCGGAAATTACTAGCTACACGCATCATCTCAGATACCTCTTTATTTCTTTCATTTCCAAAATCAAAAGCAATTATCAACTTAACTTGAGGTTTAATTAATCGCTTCATCTCCATTTCACGTACATCTTGACCTATTGCATTAAGTTCTTTATTATCCATCCCCTCATTAGTCATTGGAAACTCAATGCCTTTAATAACCATATATTCTACAGTTGATTTTGATTTTTCAACTTGCTCAACAGCTTGCTTATCTCCTTTCTTACTTCTCTTTTGAGCTATAGTTAAAAACGGAACCATAGCTACTAACAACATCAATACAATCTTTTTCATTTTTTCATTTTTAAATTAATTACTCTTTTAATTAACGCAATAATACAAAATTTTAATTCCCTCCCAATATTATTGGTAAATCACCATCACCATTACCTATTACAATGACTTTAGCATTATCTGATTTCGCAATCTCCTGAGTTGCCTCTACTCCTTTCCATTTCAGTAATTGTGGAGTAATTGTTCTATTAACAATTTTTTGGAATTTTGCAATACCATTAGCTTCGATTTCCTTTCTTTCTGCCTCTTTTCTAGCTTTATCAATCTTAAATTCGTACTCTAATGATTCTTGCTCTTGCTTTAATTTCTGCTCAATTGCAGTTCTCAAAGTTGTCGGCAATGTAACATCTCTAATTAATATTGCATCCAACCTAAGGTATTTAGCTTCAATATTAACTTTTGTTAAAGCATAGATTTCATCCTCAATAGCTTCTCTTTTAGTAGAATAAAGTTCTTCTGGAAGATAATTCCCAATCACTTCTCTAGTTACAGATCTGATCTCCGGCTTTATAATGCTCTCTAAAAAATTCTTACCAATACCATCATGCAAATAACCAATACTATCAGCAACTGGTTGGTATCTAAAAGAAAGATCAATTTTGATAGAAAGACCATTTTTGGATAATACTTCCATTTTTTCAAAAGTATCTTTTAATTTAACATCATAGACAAACATATCATTCCATGGTGCTATCATATGAAAACCTTGTCCATATACAATTTCCTTTTCCAACCCTCCTCCAAACTTTTTAAACAAAACACCTTTTTCTCCTGAATCGATTGTTACAAACATACTTGAGCCAAACATGACAACAAATATTAGCCCAACAATACCCATTATCATTGCTTTTGGCAGTCCCTGATTTTCCATAATTTATTTATTTTAGTTATTTAATTAATTTAGTTGTTCTTTTAATTTCTCTTCATCCACTAACCTTCTAGATAAAACGTTTATATAATTATATGCTTTCTTATTTCCTATTTTCTGAGCCTTTCTAGCCCAATCTATTGCTGTTTTTAAACTCCCTTTTATTTCACTTGCCAGTGCCATATTAAATGCTGCTCTATTTGCAATTTTTAAATCCTCATCCTCAGTTAAAGGAAGCCAAATTTCTATTGCAGTATCCCAATCTCCACTTTTCACATATTGCCTAGCATTTTTAAGATCTTCATGCTTACCAACATAATAGGTTCTATTCACTTTTAACCATATTGGAGAAATACGAAAACCATATTTCTCTCCAGCATTAATTCCTGCTTGCTTAATCGCTATTCTTCTAGAAGGTAAATTAAGCTGAGCACCCTCGGGAGAACTTCCCCAAGCATTAAACTCTTTAATCTCTACATATTTATTTTCATCAATTATTCTCTCTTTATTAACGTCATAAATTCTCCATCCTGATTCCACCTCCATAATTAAATTAGCAGGATAACGTAATTCTTTCACTTTTATTCCTTTTACCTTTCGTGTCCTAGCAACAGGAGATCCAACAAAAATTCGAGAATCAGAATCAAAAGTTTCTAACACTAACAAGGCATCTCCATCATAAGAGCCACAGATACTTTTTACTTCATTCCAAGCTAAAGGAATTGGAAAAGAAGATGTACCCGTTCCCTTCAACTCAATTCCACCTTCATTTTTCAAACTAAATCGTCCTGAATTATTAAGCATCCCTGAAAGTCCTTCAACACAATATTCTGCTCCTTTTCTATCAGCACCAATACCTTCTCCACTAATCAAACCTTCAACAATATTTCCTGCTAAATTATCTTTTGATGGCCTAGACCTATTCACAACAACAACATTTTGTATATCTTTATTAATTGTAATATCGGCTGGCCTGTGTACATTAACCAATACCGATGAAGTAACACATGAACTTATACTCGTAATAATTAACGCTATGCAAACTATTTGTTGAATCATTTTATATTAGTCCATTATATTTTCTCAAAAACCATTCTAAAGAAATAAGAATAAGCAAAATTAATAAAACCAAAGGGATATTTATCATTCCTTTTAACTTTTCTTTACTGGAAACACTTATAAAATTATTCTTGCTTTTTTTAATAGCTGTAATGATTTTATCTAACTGATTTGGATAAAATAATTTACCACCACTAATATTGGCTAATTGAAACAACAGCTTATGGTTAGCAACAGTATATAATTGCTCTAATTGAATTGCTCTGACATCAAAACTACCTTTTCTAATTAATTTACCGCCTTTTACTTTTGCTAAAAAAGTATATTTCCCTAAATCAAGCACACCCACATTTAAATTGTATCTTTCAAGTGACTTAGAAAATTCATAGTCAAATTCATCTCCCTTTTCATTTTGGATAACGAGTGAAATTTCTTTATCATTTATTAACTCATAACTCTCGTTATATAATGAAGCTTCAAAATAAATATTTGAATTTTCAGCAAACTGTTTTTTATAATCTATTCTGAACTTACTTTTATCCTCTTGCAATACTAAGTACTGAGTCAGCTTTGAAAACAACTCGTCAAATGCTTCATTATTTCTTGCATTTGCATAATCATACAATTTCCATTTCCAGAAACCTTCAGCCGTTATAAAAGCCAATTTTCTACCATTCGCTTCATCTATAAGAATTATTGGCTTAGGAGTCACTTGCATTCCTACTTGCTGAGCAATAACCACCTCTGAACCAATTTGCAAAGTATATTTACCAAAGGGCGTTTGCAATGGAGGAGCATCCTGAATTAAGTTTAGTAATTCAGACGAAAAAGTAAACTTTGAAAAAGATTCACTTTTTATAGCTTTAACTTCCTCTAGACTACCTCTACTTCTGAAACTAAAGGCTGATGTAAGTTTTAAATTTGAATTTTGCTGAATATCAAAAACAAGTAGAGGAACATTAGCTTTTTCAAGTAGCGCTAACAAAGGATTGTTTTCTTTAATTCCAAAAATAACAACCAATTGATAAGCTTCAAAGCTTCCATTGAAATCATTAACATTAACTTGCTCTACAGCATAGTTTTTATTTTTTGTTATCGCACTTTTATAGGCACCTATATCAGGATGAGTCTTTTCGGTTAACAGTAAGATTTTGTAACGAGAATCAATCACCTCAACATAGGCAGTATAGCTATTGTTTCTACTATTTTCTTCATTGTGCAACTGAGATACTGAAATCGTATAATGCTGTAAACCTACATTTTCAGCAAGTAGATTAATTTTTACTTTCTGATATTCATCATCAGTAGAGATAATTCTATCTTCAGTATGAATTTTCTTTCCCTTATTCCAAACTTCAACTTGAATATCCTCTCCTTTACATTGCTGAGCTGATAAAGTAATTTCCAAAGGAAAAGTATTTCCTAAAAAAGCAATTTCATTTTTCAACACTTTAGCAATACTAATATCCCTCTTAACTAATGTGTCGCCTTGGGCAATAGGGTAAATAGGAAAATTTATCCTATTATCATAAAGCGGATTACTTCCTGAATTGTATAAGCCATCAGTAGCTAAAACCAAACCTGCAATATTCTGATTAGCAAAGCGACTATTCATGTCCTGAAAAAGGTTACTATAATTAGTTGTTAGACCACTATTATCAATAGAGAAACCTTTATTCACCTTATCCGAGAATGAAAATTCATGCACTTCAAAATCAGTAAGCTCTTTACTTATTTGAGTTAAAATTTGTAGCGCAAAAGAATCAGGAATAGATTCAGAAATATCTTGAGCTAAAATTACGATTGGTTTGTGCTTAGTCTTGTGGATTGATTTTACAACAGGGTTGAGCAACAAAACAGCCAAAAGAGCAATAAAAAATGTTCTGATTATAAATAGAAGCTGTTTTAGTTTTTTTGCTTTTAGTAAAACTTCTTTTCTATATAAAAAATAAGCATAGCCTATCCCTAAAAAAAGGCAAGCTACGCTATACATTATTGGTAAATCAGAAATTATCCCCATTTATTCTAGGTAAGCATACCTCCACAAACATGAATAACTTGCCCAGTTACATAAGCTGACATGTCAGAGGCTAAAAATAAAGCAGAATTTGCGATATCTTCAGTAGTCCCTCCTCTTTTTAAAGGAATTGCATTTCTCCACTCTTGAATCTGTACTTCCCCTAAAGCATCTGTCATTTCAGTTTCAATAAAACCTGGCGCAATAGAATTACACCTGATGTTACGTGAACCTAATTCCAAAGCTGTCGATTTTGTAAAACCATTAATAGCTGCTTTTGATGCTGAGTAATTTGCTTGACCTGCATTACCCTTTACTCCAACTACTGAACTCATATTAATAATAGAACCTTTTCTTTGCTTAAGCATTGGGCGCAAAACTGCTTTTGTCATATTGAATACTGATTTCATATTTATATCCATTACACTATCAAAATCGTTTTCAGACATACGCATCAATAAACCATCTTTTGTAATTCCTGCATTATTAACTAATACATCAATACTCCCAAATTCTTCTAATACATCAACTGCTAGTTGCTGTGCAGCCTCAAAATTAGATGCATCAGACTTATATCCTTTTACTTTACAGCCATTAGCCGAAAGTTCATCTTCCAAAGCCTTGGCTTTTTCGTCTGATGAACGGTATGTAAACGCAATATTTGCACCTTGTTTTGCAAATACTTCAGCAATTCCCCTACCAATACCCCTACTAGCACCTGTAATAATAACAGTCTTACCTTCTAATAATTTCATACATTTAAATTTTAAAAATCAAAGATAGAAAAAGCCATTAAATTGAGGACTTTTTATCAATTTATAGTAACAAGTTTACAACAATAATCTATCTAATTAAGATAATGGAGCCATACTCATTATGTTTCCAGCCCTCAAAATCCTGATAATAGATTTCATATATATAAGTATCTGAAGGTAAATCATTCTTAGCTTTATAATGTTTTCCATCCCAGCCAGCTTCCATTTTACAGTTTAATTCGGAAGAACTAGTTGTTTGATATACTAACTCTCCTTGTGAAGTATAAACTTTAAACAAGAAATTCGGCTCACGGACAGCATGACAATCAATACAAAACTTATCGTTTGTATTATTCCCATCAGGAGTGAAAGCATTAGGAATATACATATAGTATTCTTCCCTAACCCAAACTTGATGCTTAGCAGTATCCAAGCAACCCATATCATCAGTGACAATTAAACTACTTTCATACATTGCAGAAATACCAATACCAAACTGATCAACAGGAAAAATATGATGAGGATTATATTCAATTAACTCATCTGAGTTATCTCCGAAATTCCATTTCTGCTCAATAATACTTCCTAAGGATTGACTAATAAAATCTGCCTGAGGGTACAACACCGATAAGGTATCACTAAGTAAATGAATGATTGCCGTAGGAGATGAGACAACAGTTACTACACCACTTCCATTCATATCTCCTTGATGGAAAGCATCACTAAAACTTTTTAACGTATAAATTCCATCTATCTTTGTTGATATAAAATACATTATATCATGAGTAGTAATTGAAGCCTGCCCCACTCCATTTATGGCATAAACAAATGTAAAAGGGGCGTTACCCTGAAAATCAACTTTCACAATAGCAAAACCAGCATTATCACATATTCTTTCATCAGCAGATATAAATGCTGCAGGCTGAGCATTTATTAGCAAAGGGGAAAATAGAAATATGACGATCTTTTTTATCATGGAGCAAATATAAAAAAAGCCCTACAAAAATGTAGGGCTCTTTTCAGTATTATGGATACATCTATTATTTTTCCTCTTTTACATCTTCTTCTTTTACTTCTTCAAACTCAACATCTGTTACATCATCAGTTGCTGCTTCACCCTGATCTCCTTCAGCAGCAGCACCTTCTTCTTGTGATGCTTTATACATTTCTTCCGATGCAGCCGTCCAAGCAGTATTGATTTTCTCCATTACAGAATCAATAGCAGCTAAGTCTTTGCTTTCATGTGCTGCTTTTAACTCAACTAAAGCTTCTTCAATTGGCGCTTTTTTATCATCAGATAATTTTTCACCGAATTCCTTTAACTGCTTTTCAGTTTGGAAAATCATTCCATCAGCTGCATTAATTTTATCAGCTGTTTCTTTTGCTATATTATCTGCCTCAGCATTTGCTTCTGCTTCTTGCTTCATTTTTTCAATTTCCTCGTCTGAAAGTCCTGAAGAAGCTTCTATTTTAATGTTTTGTTCTTTTCCTGTAGCTTTATCTTTTGCTGACACATTTAAGATTCCATTTGCATCAATATCAAAAGTTACTTCAATTTGTGGAATTCCTCTTTGTGCAGGTGGAATATCGGATAATTGGAAACGACCAATTGACTTATTATCATTTGCCATTGGACGCTCACCTTGCAATACATGAATATCAACAGCAGGTTGATTATCAGCGGCCGTTGAGAATACTTCTGATTTCTTTGTAGGGATAGTTGTATTCGCTTCAATTAATTTTGTCATTACACTACCCATAGTTTCGATTCCTAATGAAAGAGGAGTTACATCTAATAACAAAACATCAGTAACATCACCTGAAAGTACACCTCCTTGAATAGCTGCTCCAACTGCAACAACCTCATCAGGATTCACTCCTTTTGAAGGAGATTTTCCAAAGTACTTTTCTACTACATTCTGTATAGCTGGAATACGAGTTGAACCTCCTACTAAAATAACCTCATCAATATCAGAAATAGTCATTTTAGCATCCTTCATTGCCTTTTTACAAGGAACAATTGTTGCTTGAATTAATTTATCAGCTAATTGTTCAAATTGTGCTCTTGTTAAAGTACGCACTAAATGCTTAGGACCTGAAGCTGTAGCGGTAACATAAGGTAGATTAATTTCAGTTTGTGTTGAAGAAGATAATTCAACTTTCGCTTTTTCAGCTGCTTCTTTTAATCTTTGTAAAGCCATTGGATCTTCTCTTAAGTCCATGCTTTCTTCCTTTTTAAACTCATCTGCTAACCAATCAATAATCACTTGGTCAAAATCATCTCCTCCTAAGTGTGTATCTCCATTAGTTGATTTTACTTCAAATACTCCATCTCCTAGATCAAGAATAGAAATATCAAAAGTACCACCTCCTAAATCAAAAACCGCAATTGTTTTATCATCATCCGATTTATCAAAGCCATATGCTAATGCAGCAGCAGTTGGTTCATTGATAATTCTTTTTACTGTAAGACCTGCAATTTCTCCAGCCTCTTTAGTTGCTTGTCTTTGTGCATCATTAAAATAAGCAGGTACAGTTACAACTGCTTCAGTAACGGTAGTTCCTAAATAATCTTCAGCAGTTTTTTTCATTTTCTGCAATACCATTGCTGAAATTTCTTGCGGAGAGTACAATCTACCATCAATATCAACTCTTGGCGTGTTGTTATCTCCTTTTACTACTTTGTATGAAACATTCTTAATTTCCTTAGCCATTGCCGTGAAACTTTCACCCATAAATCTTTTTATAGACGCTATAGTTTTTGTTGGATTAGTAATTGCTTGACGCTTTGCACTATCACCTACCTTACGCTCACCACCTTCAATAAAAGCAACAATTGAAGGAGTTGTTCTTGCTCCTTCTGCATTTGGAATAACCACTGGTTCATTCCCTTCCATTACAGAAACACATGAATTTGTTGTTCCTAAATCGATTCCGATAATTTTACTCATTTTATTATGTTTTAAATTTAAATAATTTGCTTTCTGTTAGATAACAATTGCAATTACAATGCCACAACAGTTTATACGTCAAAACTGACATAAAAACAAAACCCTAGAGAAAATTAAAACTGATTTACTGACAGAGCGTCAGATTATTGAAAGTTTCTGTCCAAACCATCAATTGAAACTAAATAATTAATTGTTCTATCTGCAAAATCAAAACCTTTACTTGTTTTAGTAAATCTTGATGAAAACAAACCTATACCATTATTAATATTGGTAAACTGAGGACGTTCCTGGACTATACCAGTAATTTCTTCATTAATTACTCTATATGTTTTTAAATCTTCTGAACCCACTGTCATCACTAAATCAATGCTGAGAAATCTTCTATCAATTGATGGATCTTGCACCAATTCATTTTTTAAAAAATTAAAAAACTTCTGCCCTTCAAATTCAAAAATCTCAGTACCTTCTAAAACTGAACTAGTATAGGTCAGGCTTTTAGCAATATTATTTTCATTATAATTAAAAACTAAATCTATTTGATACTGCACTCCATTATCAGTAGAGTTTTCCCACGTTACTACTGTAGAGCTAAATTTAGTTGCACTTGGGGTTCCAGGAATCCAAGTTTCTATAAATCCGAAAGGAAAACCCTCACCCATATCGAAACTAAAATTTGAAATAATGTTAGTCATTGAACTCACTTGATTACCAGTAATATTATTTTTAATTAGCAACTCATATTCAGCATTAGAATTCAAGAAATTATTATTCTCAAAAGTATATACAATAATTGAATCATTAAAAATTCCTTCATCTCTTAATGTTGGAACCTCATCCAAAACAATGGTATCTGTAATTCCATTATTTTTTACTCTTATCAATTTAACAGCTAGCTCATCCTGATCAAAATTAATTGAATCAGCATATTGAGCCATTTGCAGTGCATCCATTTTACCTAGAAAAGCTTTACTAATCTTAATTTGCTGAGTTTCTTCACCTATTCCTGCATCCAAAAGCCCGTACACAACTGTCACTTCCTCCCAATCTGCATTCACATCAAAATCAGTATCACAGGAAGTAAATACGATTGCAAAAACACTAAGTATTAAATAAATTTTTTTCATGTTTGCAAAGTTATCCTTTTATATGATATGATAAACGCATAATGTGTAAATTTGCCACGCTCTGAACTAAAAATAAAAATGAAAACAATTTTCACCACTTTAATATTATGTGTAATTTTCATAAACAATGGAATAGCTCAACAAATATCATCAGAGGCTTATAGCTATACTGAAATACTTGAAGATTTCAGCCAAGAAGGAAATATTTTTCCTATAATAAATACTACTAAAAATCAATTTATAATTGATAATGGTGATTACTTTTTAAGTAGAAATGACAAAGATAGTCAGCACACAATCACTGCTAATAACTCTCCTTTTTCAGATTTTATATTAAAAACAAGTATCCGCATAGGGCCAAGTAATAATAAAAATGCAAGTATCGGAATTATACTAAAAGCTCAACAAAAACAGGAAGGAGCAATAATTTTTGAAATAAACAAAAATGGTGAATACCGAATAAAACAACTCCTGAACAACACCTACAAAACAATTAATGGCGTTAGTAAAAATGAAGGTTGGATTAAAAGCAAATTAATAAAGCTAGTTAATGAACATAATCTTATAGAAATAAGAATTGAAAACAATGCTTTTGATGTCTATGTAAATAATGAATATTTGACTACCTTCATTAATTCAGACTACACAAATGGATCATGCGGATTTGTTATTAGCCCTGAAACAAAAGCTAGGATCGCCTACTACCACATTATTACAAAAGGAAAAAGCACTGCTGATAAAATCGCTTATAGTAGCAATACAAATACTTCAATTGAAGAATTAAATAATAAAATTACTCTCCTTGAGAAAAACAATGTAAAACTTAATTTATTAAATACTGAAGGGAAAGAAAATCAGAGATTGGAATTAAAATCCCTAAGGAAAGAGATTAACAACCAGGCTGATATAAAAATTGAGCAAGAAAAAGAAATAGCAAGTCTGAATAGAACAATTACTAGTTTAAAAAGTAAAAGCACAAGTTCAACTAACAAACAGCAAACAGATAAGATAGAGGCTTTAAAGCAAAAAATTACAATCGAAAAATCAGTAAACACTAATTTAAATGAAGCTACACTCACTAGTGAACTTAAATATGCAAACCAGGAAATATCTACTTTACAAAAAACCAAAAACAAACAAGGTGAGATTGTTAACGACATAAATAGTCAACTTTCTTTATTAAAAGCCAAACAACTTGATTTAAAGTATGAAGTACAAACTTTGAAGAAGAAAACAAGTAACCTAGAAAAAATCAATATTGAGTTAAAAGAATTATTCATTCTTAAAGACTTTGAAGCAAATGGTGTTAAACCTTCTGATTTAATTAAGAGTACTAACCCCTACTCAACACCAAAAGAGCTAAAAGGAAATAGCACAATATATGCTGTACAGTTTGGTGTATTTATGCAAGTGCAAGCATATTCTACATTAAAAGTATTGGATGACGTTTGGTACGAAAAAACTGAACATGGTACTTTTGTTTACCTTTCAGGACAATTCAAAAATCCAAAAGTAGCAACAGCACACAAAAACAAAGTTGCAGCTTTAGGATACCCTAATGCATTTGTAGTAACCCTTAGAAAATAAAAAATGTCAGTAGCTAAAAAAGATTATAAAAGAGTAACCACTAATAGCCTTGGTGAAATGAAGCAAAATGGAGAAAAAATCTCCATGCTTACCGCCTACGATTATACCCTTGCCAAAATTATTGATGGGGCAGGAATTGATGTCATCTTAGTCGGTGATTCAGCATCCAATGTAATGGCAGGTTATGAAACTACTTTACCTATTACGCTTGATCAAATGATTTATCATGCAGCATCAGTTGTACGTGCTGTTAATAGAGCTTTGGTGGTAGTAGACATGCCTTTTGGTTCTTATCAAGGAAATTCACTTGAAGCCCTTTCATCAGCAATTAGGATTATGAAAGAAAGTGGCGGACATTCAGTAAAGTTAGAAGGAGGAAGTGAGATTATAAAATCAGTTGAGAGAATACTAACTGCAGGAATTCCTGTTATGGGACATTTAGGACTTACCCCTCAATCCATCTACAAATTCGGAACATACACAGTAAGGGCTAAAGAAGAAGAAGAGGCCGAAAAACTATTATCTGACGCTAAACTACTAGAAGGAGCAGGATGCTTTGCTTTAGTATTAGAAAAAGTACCTGCCCAATTAGCCAAAAAAGTAGCGGAAAGTATAAACATTCCTGTTATTGGAATTGGAGCTGGAGGTGGAGTTGACGGACAAGTACTTGTACTGCACGACATGCTAGGCATGACTCACGAGTTTAATCCTAGATTTTTAAGAAGATACCTTAGTTTGTTTGATGAAATTACAGGAGCTGTACAAGGCTATGTTTCAGATGTAAAATCATCAGATTTCCCTAATGAGAAGGAACAATACTAATGTTAGAGGTATTATATGAGGACAATCACATAATCGCGATTAACAAAAAATCGGGTGATATAGTACAAGGTGACAAAACAGGTGACGCACCATTATCCGATTTTGTAAAAGCATATATCAAAAAGAAATACAACAAACCTGGAGAGGTGTTTTTAGGAACAATCCACAGGTTGGACCGCCCTACTTCAGGAGTGGTACTGTATGCCAGAACAAGTAAGGCACTTACTCGTATGAACGAGCAATTCCGTGAAAAGCAAGTACAAAAAACTTATTGGGCTGTGGTGGAAAATGCACCAGCAAATGATTCAGGAACGCTTGAAAATTATTTACTTAAAAACCAGAAGCAAAACAAATCATATGTTACTAAAGTAGCAGATGCTAAACATGCCATATTGGACTTTAAGTTTCTTAAAAAGTTAGATAATTTTTATCATTTGGAGATAAAACCAAAAACTGGAAGACACCACCAAATAAGAGTGCAATTAGCACATATAGGCTGCATCATTAAAGGCGATTTGAAGTATGGTGCTAAAAGAAGTAACAAAGACGCAAGCATCCATTTATTAGCTCAAAAGCTAGAGTTTTTGCACCCAGTTAAAAAAGAACCCATAACTATAGTTGCTCCAGCCCCAAAGGATAGCATTTGGGAGGCTTGTAAATAAAAAAACCCACCATTTGATAGGGTACTTTTTTCTGTCATCCTATGTTTGCCAAAGTAAATAGATAATTGATTATTATTTACTTTACATAAGTTTAACCAAAAGGAAGGATTTTAGTAAAATAATTTTTGTCTTAGCGAACCTTTAGGTGTGGCTATCTTAAAAGAATAGATTGCTTCATTGTATTCGCAATGACATTTATACATCACCCCTCAGCACTAAAGGACAGCTCCCCTGAAAGGTGAGCAATTATAAAGTATTTTTAAACAGGATCAACATCTAAAATAAAACGCACTGCTTTATAATCAGTATGATTTTGCATTTTTTCTATAATCGTATGCAAGATACTTTTAGCTTCAGAAATTGAAGCTTCATGCTCAATTTTTAACAATACATTCTTGTGGTAATAATTCCGTATCCTAGAAATTGCAGGATATTCAGGACCCAAAACTCTAGAACCAAAACTTTTGCGCATTAAACCCACTAAAGCAGTGGCTGTATCATCCAATTTTCTTTGGTTTTTATGCTTTAAAGTAATCCCAATTAAACGGTTGTAAGGCGGATAAGAAAACAGCTTTCTCTCCTGAACTTGCTGACGAATAAAACTAGTATAATCATTTGCTTTTAGCAGCCCAAACATCTCATGCTCTTCATCATAAGTTTGTACCAACACTTGACCTTGTTGTCCTTTCCGCCCTGCCCTACCTGAAACTTGCATCATGAGCTGAAAAGCCCTTTCGTAAGCTCTAAAATCAGGGAAATGTAACATGCTATCTGCATTCAAAATGCCCACCAAAGCTACATTATCAAAATCCAAACCCTTAGTAACCATTTGTGTTCCTACCAGTATGTCAATCCTCCCCTGTTCAAAGTCAGTAATTATTTGCTGATGTGCATTTTTTCCCCTTGTGGTATCATAATCCATACGCTTGGTTACATAAGTGGGTAGCAAATCCTTCAAACTTTCTTCAATCTGCTCAGTACCAAAACCTTTGTCTGAAAAATCATTAGCCGTACAACTCGGACAAAACTCTGGCACTTGCTCAGTATATCCGCAATAATGACATTTTAACTGATTGTTCCATTTATGATAAGTCAGGCTCACATCACAAGCATTACAATTAGGCGTATACGCACAAGTACCACAACTAAGCACTGGTGAATACCCTCTCCTATTTTGAAATAAAATTACTTGCTTTCCTGCTTCTAAAGTTTCGGTAATAGCACTTAGCATTTTGGGTGCAAACTGCTGGGTCATCTGTTTTTTAAGATGGGCTTTGCGTATATCTATCGTTTGGATTTTTGGCAGAGCAATACCAGCAAAACGAGTGTGCATTTCAACCAAAGCATATTTTCCTGTTTTGGCATTATGATAGCTTTCCACACAAGGTGTGGCTGAACCCAATAACACTTTTGCTTTATGCAAGTGAGCTAAATAAATAGCGGCATCCCTAGCATGATATCTTGGTGCAGGCTGATGTTGTTTAAAGGAAGAATCATGTTCCTCATCCACAATTATAAGTCCTAAATTGTTAAATGGTAAAAACAAAGCTGACCTAGCCCCCAACATAATTGGGTATTTCATTTTTTTGTTATCCTGCTCCTGTACTGCTTTCCAAACTTCAACCCGCTCTCCATTGTTCAAATGAGAATGAGTAATCCCCACTTTATTCCCAAAATGTTTTTGCAAACGCTTAATAATTTGGGTAGTCAAAGCAATTTCAGGTAACAAATACAATACCTGTTTCCCTTGTTTCAAATGCTGTTCAATTAACTTTATATATAATTCTGTTTTTCCTGATGAAGTAACACCATGCAAAAGACATACTTCCTTTTCTTTAAAAGCTAACTCAATCTCTTGCAAGGCTTTTTGCTGAAAATCCGCCAACTGCTTATCTTCAATTAACTCCTGGCTCGATTTTAACAAACGACTTATCCCTTCTTGTTCAATTATAAAAATTTCTTTTTTCACTAAAGCATTAAAAATAGCTCTACTCAATCCTACTTGTTTTAACAAGTCAGCAACTATCCATTTTTTAGTAGGATTTGCTGTACTTAACTGCTGATAAGTTTTAACAAATTCCAACTGCTTAGCACTTAACTTTATATTTTCTAATAATTCATCACTCGATATAAAGCGGACTATTTTAACTACTTTTTCTTTGTACTTATCGTGCAAATCCTCTTTTATCTGCACCACTTCCTTACGTATAAGTTCATTAATAAAGGAAAAAATATTTTTAATCGGAATCAGTTTAGCTATTTCAGCTATGTTTAACTCTTCTTGATGGCTAAGTGCATTCAATAGCAAATTCTCTTCTGGTTTCAAGTGTTCAATATCTCCATCAAAATCAGGATGCACAATCACCTTGGATTCACTAGCCAACTTTAAGGAAGAAGGTAAAGCTGCATGCATTACATCCCCCAAGTTACACATGTAATAGGAAGCTATCCAATCCCAAAATTTAAGCTGAATACTATTTACAACAGGAGGTTCATCCAAAACAGCCAAAAGAGGCTTTGCTTCATATTTACTTGGCTTTCTATCGTGCACCTGTTTTATAATAGCAGCATACAATTTTCGCACCCCAAACTGAACTACTACTCTCTGCCCCACTAATAAGTCCTCTTGATCGGTACTATAAGTAAATGTACCTTTAAGTGGTAAAGGCAAAATAACATCAATGTATTTTAAAGGACTAAACATGAAAAGCAAAGATGAATATTTAGTTTTTAAAATAACAATACTGGCGCATGGAATTTACCATCAATATTTGACTGCATAAGATTAGTATTTATTGTATGAGTGGAAACAATTTTATATTCTTAAAAATTCCTAAATTTGCATATAAATAATAATAATGAAAAAGACACTTCTACTTATTTCCGCAATAGCATTCCTATTTACATCTTGTGATAAAGACAAAGCTATAAAAACAGACTTAACTATCAATTTTACTCATTCAGTTGATGATTCAGAATTAATAACTAATAGTATGATTTACACTAATGAAGCTGAGGAAAATTATGATATTCAGACTCTAAAATACCTTATATCTGACATTATTTTACATTCAGAAAATGGCAACAGCTTATTATTAAATGAGGTTCATTTTATTGACATCTCTGATGAATCAACTTTTAGCTTTACCTATAATGATGTTCCTAATAATGATTATACATCAATCTCATTTGACATGGGGCTCGATACTGCTAGAAATATTTCTAACAAATATGTAAATGAGGATTTTCATACAACAATGTATTGGCCAGAACCAAATGGAGGAGGGTATCATTACATGAAATTTGAAGGAGCTTATAATAATGATTCAACATTCTATAATACACATACAGGAGGTACTATGGGAGCTGATTATTCATTTAATTATGTAGAAAACATTTCTTTAACAGTAGATAATGATTTAGGGAATGTATCTGCAAATATAAATATGGAATTAAACAATTGGTACAACTCCCCCAACCAGATAGAATTTTCTAGTTATGGAATGGGAATAATGATGAATATGATGATGCAAATGAATATTCAAATGAATGGAAACACAGATGTCTTCTCAGTTACTATAGATAAGTAAGTATGAAAAGTCTGATATATCTTCTATTAGGTACAATTTTAATTATTTCTTGCAAAAAAGATTTAGCACCTATTAGTGGATGTACTGATAATATTGCCATAAATTACAATCCAAATGCGATAACTGAAGATCAAAGTTGCAACTATTTTAATACTACTCCATATGTTATTGAAACTCCATACGGATTTCCTGACATGAAAATACCATTCGACAATCCAATGACAGTTGAGGGAATTGCTTTAGGAGAAAAACTATTTAAGGATCCAATACTAAGCGCCGATAAAACTCAAGCATGTATAAATTGTCATCAACAAAATTTTTCTTTTTCAGACCCTATTCAATTTAGCACAGGAATTGATAATATTCAAGGCAATAGAAACGCCTCTGCATTAATAAATATAGGTTGGAATACAAGTTTTAATTGGGATGGCAGCTCTTTAACTTTAGAAGAGCAAGCATTTGAACCAGTTACTAATTCTATTGAAATGCATAATACCTGGATGAATGTAGAACTAGAACTGAATTCCCATAGTAATTATCCTTTTCTATTTAAGCAGGCTTTTAACATTAATTATATTGATTCAATTCATATAGTGAAAGCAATTGCTCAATTCGAGAGAACCCTTATCTCTACAAATAGTAAACTTGACAGGTATCTAAAAAATGAAGAACAACTTACTATTTCAGAATTAAATGGATATGCTATATTTAACACAGAAAAAGGAGATTGCTTTCATTGTCATAGCACAAATATGTTTATGGATAATCTGTTTCATAATAACGGATTGGACAATGAGCCTTTTACTGACCTTGGACGAGCTAAAGTTACATCAAACGCTTCAGATAATGGAAAGTTTAAAACACCTACCTTAAGAAATGTTGAGATGACCGCACCCTATATGCATGACGGCAGGTTTGCTACTTTAGAAGAAGTTGTTGAACATTATGATTCTGGAGGGAAATATTCAACAACTGTTGATCCATTAATGAAAAAATTAGGCGTTGGTTTGCAATTGTCAAACCAAGAAAAAATAGATTTAGTTTCCTATTTAAAAACCCTAACTGACAATGAATTTATTGGTAGTGATTAATCAATGATTTTTCAGTAAATTTGCAATCCTAAATCTTAATTTTGAAACAACTATTTTTTTTATTTCTTTTCACAAGTACAATTCTTTTCGCACAAGAAAAGAATTGCGGAAGTAATTTGCTTCTCAACAAATACTATAAGACAAACCCTGAAGCAAAAAAAAGTCGTTTAAAATTAGAGAATCAAACTACAAAATTCCAAATTCAAAAAGGAATAAATACTACTATACCAGTTGTGGTACATATAGTTTATAAAAACGGAAACGAAAACATTTCAAATGCTCAAATTCAAAGTCAGCTAGATGTACTTAATGAGGATTTTACGCGAACCAATGCTGATGCCTTTAATACACCTGCTGATTTTCTACCAATAGTATCTAACACTCAAGTTAACTTTTGTTTAGCGCAACAATCTCCTAACGGAAATCCAACTAATGGTATTATAAGAAAGCAAACTACTACTAATTTCTTTCCACTTTTCGGAGATGCAATTTATTATGATTCACTAGGAGGAAGTACTGCCTGGAACACTCAAATATACTTAAACATTTGGGTAGCCGAAATAGAAAGTGGAATACTGGGCTGGGCACAATTTCCTGCAGCAGGTGACACCAATACTGATGGAGTAGTTATTGATTTTGAGCATTTCGGAACAATAGGAACTGCAATATACCCATATGATTTAGGGCGTACAGCCACCCATGAAGTTGGACATTGGTTTAACCTATATCATACTTGGGGAGACAATAGTTGTGGTAACGATTATGTAAACGATACTCCAATACAAGAACAAGGAAACTTTGGCTGTAAAATACACCCTTATATAAGCTGTAGTAACACAGGCGATATGTTTATGAACTTTATGGACTACACTAATGATGCCTGCATGAATTCATTTACTGAGGGACAAAAGGATAGAATATGGTCAAGCATAAGTAATTGGCGAACTGGCTTACTTACCTCTAATGGTTGTGTTCCTACAACTATTCCCAACAGTGATGCAGGAATTATTTCCATTATAGAACCAAATAATCTGAACTCAAATTGCGCAAGCCCTATTTACCCAAAAGTAGTTCTTAAAAATTATGGACTTACTAACTTGAATTCTGTTACTATTAAATACAACATCAACAATAATAACAACATCTATTATAGCTGGAACGGAGATCTTCAAACTAATGAACAAGACACTATTTTGCTTTCAGCATTAAGCAGTACAGGTACTTCTCACTTATTAAATGTTAGTACCCAATACCCTAACAATTCTACAGACATAAATCCAAGCAATGATAAGGAGTCAATAATTTTTTCCTCTATCAATGGAGAACAAGTTCAGCTAAATTTTATGACTGATAATTATGCATTAGAAACTTCTTGGGTATTGCTTGATGATAATAATAACATTATAGATAGTGGAGATAGTTTAACAAACAACACACTTTATCAAAGTATCTATTGCTTAGCCTACGATTGTTATAAATTTGTAATTAATGATAGTCAGGGAGATGGATTTTGTTGCAATTTTGGAAATGGAAGCTTTACAATCTCATCTAGTATTGGAAATAATCAATACATACAAAACGCACCATTTACTTTTACTGATACATCATATTTTTGTCTTGGTAATACAATAGTACATGAAAAGAATAATAACTTTAAATTACACCCAAATCCAACTAATGGAACCTTATGGATAAATGATAATTTAGCAATCAACAATACTCCTATATTCGCGCGCATTTTAAATAACCTCGGTCAAACTGTTTTATCTACTAGAATAGTAAACAACAAAATAGATTTAAGTCGTTTAAATAATGGTGTTTACCAAATATTAATTGAAACAAATAAAAAACAATATAATCAAAAAGTAATAATTAAAAAATGAAAATAATAATTCTCTCTTTCTCTGTACTCCTAAACTTACAGATTACTGCTCAAGAAAACTTAAAAAAATGTATATCTACTTCATTAGCTGAAAAGGAACTTATTAGTAACCCTGATTATGCTGAAGGAAGAGCAAATGTAATTGCAGAAAACAAAATATGGCTGCAAAATGATTCACAAGAAAAAATTACAATTAATATCCCTGTAGTTGTTCACATTGTTCATAGATCAAATTACACACAAATAGGACAAGGAAATAATATCTCTAATGCACAGATTGAAGATGCATTAAGAGTATTAAATGAAGATTACAGTAAAACTAATCCTGAATATCCAAATCCACCAAGAAATACATTCTTAAATTATTGGGGAAATCCTGATATGAAATTTTGCCTAGCAACTATTGATCCTGATGGGAATTCTACAAGTGGAATCACAAGAACTCCAACTACAAAACTATCTTTTGATGCTGATACTGAAAGTAATGACATGAAGAAAACTTCAACGCTAGGGAAAGATGCTTGGGATCCTTCAAACTACTTAAATATTTGGGTATGTAACCTGAGTAACGCTGGAGGAGGAGGAGTAACATTAGGATATGCCTACTTACCAGGACTACCAAATTGGAATGCTTGGAAAGATGGATTAGTAATTGACTATCAATATTTCGGGACTATTGGAGTTGCTTCATCAAGTAGTGATGGAAGAACTGCAACTCATGAAATAGGACATTACTTAGGACTAAACCACACCTTTGCTGAAGCTTCTTGGAATGGTCAGGGTCCCTGCGATGGTCCGCAAGGAACCTTACAATGTTGTGATAATGATAATGGTAATGTTGATGACACTCCTGCTGCAAAAGATATTTACTTTGGAAATGTTATATCAAGTACTAACAACAATACATGTAATGATTTAAGCTACGCTAACGCATTTAATACTGATGTTCTAGATATGGATGAGAATTTTATGGCATATTCTAATACTTCTTGGATGTTTACCAATGGTCAAATAGGTGTTATGAATGCTACATTAAATGGTTACCGTTCTTCTCTAAAAAATTCAACTGTAAGTGTGAATTGTAATGGGTCAGTTGGAACAAGTTTAAATAATAATCAGTTAGAAAACCTAGATATTTACCCTAACCCAACACATGGAAAATTAAATATTGCTTCAGCTGATAAAATTATCACTTTAAGTATTACAAATATTATTGGTAAAGAAATATTATTTATTAAAGATTTTTCAGCAAATACTATTGATTTATCATCTTATAAAAATGGATTTTACTTTATCAATATCAATACTGATAAAGGAACACATATTGAAAAAATTATTCTTACTAAATAATGCTACAAACTAACCTGATTCTTGAACAGTTGGATAGTGGTTTAAAACCAATTGTTACGAAAATAATTAATCAAGAAAGAATAACTGAACAAGAAGGAGTTAAGCTTTATAAAGAGGCTCCAATTTCTCTTTTAGGCACACTAGCTAATGCTATTCGAGAAACAAGAAATGGAAACCAAACTTACTTCAACAAAAATATTCATATTGAACCTACTAATATTTGTGTTTTTGATTGTAAGTTTTGTTCTTATTCAAGGTTATTGAGTAAAAAATCAGAAGCTTGGGAGTACACCATTGATGAAATGGTTGAAATCCTACAAAAATATGAAGGGAAAGAAATTACTGAAGTTCACCTTGTAGGCGGGGTACACCCAAAAATGGGCTTACATTATTTTATTGAACTTATCAAAAAGATAAAAGCATTACGCCCTGACATACATGTAAAAGCATTTACTGCTGTTGAGTTAGAATACATGTGCCGAAAAGCTAAAGTAAGCTACACTGAAGGATTGTCAATGCTAAAAGAAGCGGGACAAGGTTCATTACCTGGAGGAGGTGCCGAAATTTTTGATGAAGAAGTAAGAAATATAATCTGTAAAGATAAATGTACGGCAGAGCAATGGTTAGCAATACATGAAGCTGCTCACAACTTAGGAATGCCTTCCAATGCAACAATCCTATATGGCCATATTGAAGAACCTAAACATATTGTTGACCATATGAGTAGGTTAAGAAATCTGCAAGACAAAACCAATGGCTTCAATACTTTTATTCCTTTAAAATACCGTAATGGAAATAACCAAATGTCACACATAAAGGAAGTTAATGTTGTTGATGACGTGAGGCTATATGCTTTTGCAAGAATTTTCATGGACAATTTCGATCATTTAAAAGCGTATTGGCCAATGATAGGAAAAAGAACTACACAAAACTTATTAGCTTTTGGAGTAGATGATATTGATGGAACAATTGATGATACTACTAAAATATACTCTATGGCAGGTGTTGAAGACCAAAACCCAACAATGAGTACTAAGGATATTGTAGCTTTAATTAAAGCAGTAGGTCGCACCCCAATAGAAAGAGATACTGTTTACAATACGATTAAAGAGCACTAAATTTTAAAGCTGTTGATGGTTAGCATATTTACGCCATTTTTCAATTAGCAGCTGCATATCCTCTGCTAAGTCAGAATCAAATAAAACATCTTCATTAGTTGTAGGATGTGCAAAGCCTAAGGATTTTGCATGTAAGGCTTGTCTATCACAGATTTTAAAACAATTATGTACAAACTGCTTGTACTTTGTAAATGTAGTTCCTTTTAAAATACGATCACCTCCATATTCTTCATCATTAAAAAGAGGATGTCCAATAAATTTGAAATGAGCTCTAATCTGATGTGTTCTACCCGTTTCTAGTTTACACTCAATTAAAGTTGTGTAACCAAAACGCTCAAGCACTTTATAGTGAGAAACAGCATGCTTTCCATATTCTCCATCAGAAAAGACATCCATTATTTTTCTGTTTTTTAAACTCCTACCAATATGTCCAGTTATAGTTCCTTCCTCCTCCTTTACATCGCCCCAAACCAATGCAATATACTTTCTATTTAAATCTCTATCCTCAAACTTTTTAGCCAAAGTAGTCATACTTCTTACAGTTTTAGCAATCACTAAAATTCCAGAAGTATTTTTATCAATCCTATGCACTAATCCGGGCCTATCCTCCTCTCCCATATTAGGCAAATTCTGGAAATGAAAAGCTAAAGCATTTACTAGAGTTCCATCATAGTTTCCAAATCCTGGATGAACAACCATACCAGCTTCCTTATTGACAATTAACAAATCATCATCCTCATACATAATGTTGATTGGAATATCTTGTGGTAATAATTCATTTTTTTCCTGAGGAAAATCATAAACGACCGTCACCACATCATTTCCTTTTACTTTATAGTTAGACTTCACCACCACGTCATTAACCCTAACATTACCAGCTTTTACAGCTTGCTGGATCTTTGATCGAGTTGAAAACTCAACAAAATTTTGTAAATATCTATCTACCCTTAAAGGGTTTTGTCCTTTATCAGCAACAAAATTATAGTGTTCAAACTCTTTAGTTTCTCCCATTTTATTCTATTATAAATTTTTGAAAATTCCTAACTTTATTATTCCACACTTCTACAACATAGATTCCAGATGATAAATCAGTAATATTTAGCTTACAATTAGTAGTAGAAACAAAACTCTGCTTCACTAATTTACCTTGTAGGTTATAAATTAAAATTATATTATTTATTGTACTCAAAATAATATTTAATTCTTGCTTTGCAGGATTAGGATACAGCTTAAAATCACCCGTTTTCATCTCATCTTGTGCTAAGATAATCTCATCCATACTTACTACAGGGCGTATCATCCAAGCACCTGGATAAGATGAATTATTCCAACCTGAACCAATATTATAAAACATAAATTGATTTACTGATTTGTTCTTATCCAAACCAATATTTAATAAATCACCTGTAGTTTGCTCCCAACCAACATAAAAAGTTCCAATCATTTGAAAAATAGAATCCAAATAATAATAATGAAATTCACCATTTTCAGTATGATTAGGATACACTTCTTGCTGATGTAAAATTGAGCCTGGCTGCCCAACATTATTATCCCAAACTGTAAGGTAAAATGGAATATGATTTACTGAATCTAACATTTGAGGGAAATACATTTCAATAGCCCTTAAGGTATCAGGACGATTTAACTTAAATTGATACGCTAACTTAGCACCACTTGTATTAATTCCGTAAGCTGATTCAGCAACTCCATCATCATAGGCAAAACTTGAGTTAAATTGCTGAATATAACAAAGAGTATCGTTCCATTTATTATCATCAATACCCGTACTGATAATGTGTTGCATTTTAAAAGAAACACTATCAGGAAATAAAGAAGTGAAAACAGATGAGTTTACTGTAATTGGAGGATTTCTATATTCAAAATTTCCAATAGAATCATAATCAAAAATACTCGCGTTTCTACTTATACCTAAAGTTGGGTAATGAGCAATTAATATATTATTTTCATAAATATTGTATTCATAATCTACATTTATACCGGCACCATTATTTCTTAACAGAACAGAAGCCGTATCATTCATTTCATCTAACTCATTGTTCTTAAAATGCGTCCATGGCATTTGCTCATAGGTTTTTAAAAATGAAGTAGCAGCAGACACAAAAGCAACATCATTTAATTTTATAGTATCGTTTGAATTTAAAAACTCATCAACTTTTACATAATCAATGTGCCAATGGTCAAAATTACCTGAAATTGTAGCATAATTTCTAAACCTAAATTGAAATGCATTGTGCATGAATTTTTGGTCACTTATAAGCTGAACTACTTTTTCAAATTCTTGCATTGATTGTCCAAAAGAGAACCAAACTTGTTCCCATACTAATGTATTGCTGAAAAATTCAAGAACTAAAGAATCATTAAGTTGTGGAGAATCTCCTATTCCTTTACCTTGAAAATAGAACATCAAATAAGCAGTATCAACAGCTGATAAATCAATTTCCTGTGACAGAAGAGTATCTGAAGGAGATGAAGGATTAGTTTGAAAAAAATTTCTTGCAAACCCATATTCATCTAAACCATCAAAAGTTGCAACACCAATAGTAACAGGATTAATAGGGTAAGTACTATTTACAAAAACACTGCTTTGCTCCCACAAATCAATATTAGCAACATTCGAATTATAAGAAAAATCATCAAAAAAAGGTAAAGTGATTACACTCTTATTTTTATTGACAAGTAGCTTATTTCCATTTAAAACAGGATTGCTTACTAAAGCAGACAGCACCTCTTGTCCATTTAACATAGGAGAGGAAAATAGAATAGCTATTAATATAAGAATCCTCATTATAGATCAGTTGTTTTTATTTTTTGAAAAAACAGATCAATTACTGAACCGAGATTCAAAGTATTATCATCATTTCCTACAGGAAATTGCTTATATATTACAGCAGAAGAAGAATCAACAACAGAACGTTTAAAAATTTCAGAACCAATATTTAAAGAAGTTGATTTCAATACAATATTTGCCTCTACTCTAGTCAACCCAACTAAATTAGGTACAATTACACTTTGTTTACTTAAGCCCTTACCAATTACTAAATCTACAATTGCACCATAATACAACTCTTGACCAATTTCAATTTTTATACCGTTTATTTTATAATCTAATACTTTATTAGTTGCAATATCAGCTCGGTATTCCAAAGTCCCTACTTCCAATCCCTTTTTATTCAGTTTTCTTATGGCTTGTCGCAATGACAAATCATAAATATCAGGGAATTCTACTCTCCTTGACTGCAAAGAATTTATTATTAAATAAATTTTTCTATTTCGTTTTACATTAGTTAAAGGAGACGGATCTTGCTTAACAACTATTCCTTTTCCCTTCCTTTTATCAAAAATAGAATCAATAATTACATAGCGAATATCATTTGCTTCAACCAAAGAATCCAATGCTGAAATTGGTAAATTATTAAAATCAGGAACCTGAATGTATTTATCATGTAGTGTATAGTAATCCAGATACTTTAACCAACCAATAAACAACAACACTAAAGTAATTAGGGCAAGGATAGTGTGTTTGTAAAAACTTTTATCTTTAAGAAAAGCTAGCATCTAAATCTTGTATTTCATATTGAATATCGAATTACAAATATAAAAATTATGCAAGCAAAGGAGTTTGATAAACAATAAATATTTTGTTCTTTTGTTTTAGAATATATAAGATGAAAAATATTGCAATTTTAACGGGTGGCGATTCTGCTGAATATGATATTTCTATCCTAAGTGCTAGTACTGTATTACAACATTTAAATCCTGAATTATTTAAGGGCTATATTATTCATCTTAAAAATGATAAATTCACTGTCATTATCAATGAAATAAAAATTGATATCGACAAAAGCAATTTTACATTTCAAGTAGAAAATAAGCGCATTTCATTTGATGCTGTTTTCATGGCTCTGCATGGAAGTCCTGCTGAAAACGGTTTAATTCAACCATATTTTGACAACTTAAATATCCCTTACACATCAAGCAATGCTAAGGTTTCAGCTTTAACTTTTAACAAATATGAATGCAATAAAAAACTAAAAGAATTAGGATTTAGTTGTGCCGCCTCATTTTTATATGAAAAGGGAAACGACATTGTTGAGCAAGAAATTATTGATCGCGTTAAGTTACCCTGTTTTGTAAAGCCAAATGGAGCAGGATCAAGTTTTGGGATATCAAAAGTAAAGAAAAAAGAAGATTTAGTAAAAGCAATTAATAGTGCTCTGCAACATGACAATAAAGTACTCATTGAGCAATTTATAGATGGAATTGAAATAAGCTGTGGAGTTTATTATAGTGAAAACAATATACAAGCGCTACCAATTACTGAAATAGTAACTGAAAATGAATTCTTTGATTACCAAGCAAAATATGAAGGGAAATCCCAAGAAATAACCCCTGCCAAAATTAGCGAAAAACTAACTATTGAAGTACAAAAACTAACAACTGATATCTACAAAGCAATGGAGTTAAGTGGGATTTGCCGTACTGATTATATAATTATGAATGAAAAACCATATATTATTGAAATCAATACTATTCCAGGATTTACAGAAGAAAGTTTAATCCCAAAGCAAATTAAATCTGCTAATTTAAAACTTTCAGTAATTTTTGAAAGTTGCCTAGTTGACAGTAAAGAATAAGTAATATATTAGCATCCAAATTTAGAGACACTATGAGCGATACAAAAAATGATGAAAAACTAAGAATTCTTCAAGAACGATTAGCCCAAATAAAACAAAAACAAGATACACCTGTACCTCCGAGACAACAAAGGGAAGCTGTTATTGAAATACCAACTCCTAAGAATGAAGCTCCAAAAAAAGAAAGTAAACCTATGAATTTATCATGGGTAAAAAGGACTGTAATAGTTGGATCAGTCGCATATGGTATTTTTTACGGATATACAAATATTGATTTTAACTCATTAGTCCCAAACTTTTCAGAAGAAGAAACTCCAGTAGAATTAGCTTCTAGTCAGTTAGAATATAAGTTCAACTTAATTGGAAACAATATTGCTATTATAAGTACCAAAAACTCAATAACGGATGAGGGATCAGCTAAAGCAATGGTGAATGATTTAAAAGTAAAAGGATATAAATGCAACTACTTTTACCTTCCTGAAAACTCAAACCTTTCAGATGAGATTTATCAAGTATTTATTGGTCCTTATGAAAATGAAGAAGAAACTAATCAATGGGCTAAAAACCTTGAGGCTGAATTCAATATTATTACTTTATAATTCTCAATAGATCATAGAACAAAAAACCCACTCAATGAGTGGGTTTTTTATTACCTAAATATTAAGTATTACTTAGCGTAACTTATAGCTCTTGTTTCTCTTATCACAGTTACTTTTACTTGCCCTGGATAAGTCATTTCAGTTTGTATTTTATCAGAAATCTGAAAAGCTAACTCTGATGCTTTTTCATCAGTAACTTTTTCACTCTCTACTACAACTCTAAGCTCTCTACCTGCTTGAATAGCATAAGACTTAAGCACCCCAGGATATCCTAGAGCTGTTTCTTCCAACTCTTTAATTCTTTTAATATACTGATCAGTCATAGCTCTTCTTGCTCCTGGCCTTGCTCCTGAAACTCCATCACATATCTGTATTAATGGTGAAATTAATGAAGTCATTTCTACTTCATCATGATGAGCTCCAATAGCATTACAAACCTCAGGCTTCTCTCCATATTTCTCTGCAAGTTTCATACCAATAATAGCATGTGGTGTTTCTGCATCATCTGCTGAAACTTTACCTATATCATGTAACAACCCAGCTCTTTTTGCATATTTAGTATTCAAACCAAGTTCAGCAGCCATAGTCGCACACATATTAGCTGTTTCACGAGAATGCTGTAATAAATTCTGACCATAAGAAGAACGGTAGCGCATCCTACCTACCATTTTAATAAGTTCAGGATGTAGACCATGAATTCCTAAATCAATAGTTGTTTTTTTACCAATTTGAATAATCTCATCTTCAATTTCATTCTCAGTTTTCTTCACTACTTCCTCAATTCTTGCAGGATGTATTCTACCATCGGTAACTAGTTTGTGTAAAGACAAACGCGCCACCTCTCTTCTTACAGAATCAAAACAAGAAAGTATAATTGCTCCAGGAGTATCATCTACTACAATATCAACACCTGTTGCCGCCTCAATAGCTCTAATATTTCTCCCTTCCCTACCAATAATTCTACCTTTTACAGCATCATTATCAATATTAAAAACTGATACCGAATTCTCAACCGCTTCCTCAGTTGCTATTCTTTGGATAGTTTGAATAACAATCTTTTTTGCCTCTTGCTTTGCAGTAAGTTTTGCTTCTTCAATAGTATTATTTACAATAGATAAAGCTTCAGTTTTCGCCTCATCCTTTAAGGTTTCTACCAATTGTTTTTTTGCCTCATCAGCTGAAAGGTTTGAAATTTGTTCTAACTGTTCAACTTGTAATTTATGTGATTTATTAAGCTCAGCTTGTTTTTTATCTAACACTGACCTTTGTTGATCAATTGTTGCTTTATCTTTTTTAAATTCAGCATCCTTTCTGTTTACTTCAGCCAACTTTTGGTTAAGCGTATTTTCCTTTTGCTTTACCCTTTGGTCAGCATTATTAATATCATTATTCTTCTTATTAATAACCTTTTCATGCTCAGATTTTAACTCGATAAACTTTTCTTTAGCCTGTAAAATTTTCTCTTTCTTTATTTGCTCAGCATTCTTTTGTGCTTCCTCAACTATTAATTTTGCTTTGCCATTATTTTTGCTATTTACAACAAAAAAAGCAATTCCACCTCCAATTAAAATCCCAACTACTGCTATAATAATTTCTATCATTTTCTATTATTTATTAATTAAAAAATCCCGTACTAAAAACTGAAAAACTCCATTCAAACATGGATAGGGTTGCTAACGTATTGCAAACTTCCACTGTCTCAAATTGAGAACCCTTTCGGGTTGAGGCCTGTTTTTAACACATTAAGTCAATCCCCAATACTTTAAGTGTTGAGTTTAACAATAACATTAATACGGGATTAAATTTATTTTATTTAAAAGAACTATTTATATATCACTAGATAACAAAGCTTCAATTTCAGCTAATTTTTCGCTTAAACCATCATCCTCTACTACTTTTTTATTACTTACAGATTCAAACTTTGAAGCATATTCAATAAGGCACATAGCAAGTAAATCTTGTTTGTCCTTAATTGCGTAATTTTCCTCATAAAACTTAAGTCGCTCTTCAATTTTCTTAACAGAATTCCTAATGAATTCTTCCGACTTTCGCTCAATTTTCATTGGATAGATACGATTCGCTATATGTAATTTTATCGATAACTTATCCACTGTGTTTGACTCTATTTATTTAATAATGCAATACATTTATCAATCTCCCGTACATACTCATTTATCTTTAGTCTTGTTTCCTTCACTTCCTGCTTTGAAGCGTCAACCGATTTTGAGATATTCATGAGCTTTACCTTTTCCTGTAAGTTTAAAATTTCTATTTCTTTTAACTTCAAACTTAAAACAAAATCCTCATTTTCTTGTTGTAATATCAACTTTTCTTGCTTGACTTGCTGATACTTAGCAATCAGTTTTCCAAGCTTAACTTCTATGTTGTTTACAATATTCTTCACTTGAAAATAATTGTTACAAACTTAGGGATTTTAAATATACTTTGAATATAATTTTGCTGTTATATTTACCGAACTTTTTAACTATCCATCAAATCCATTTTTAAATGAAATTAATTTCATCCTTATTATTGATAATCATAATTTTAGGAAGCACTTTACTACAAGCACAGGACTACCAAGCCCCACTTGATTTTAGAATGTTACTTTCAGGTACTTTTGGTGAACTAAGGGGTAATCATTTTCATGCAGGTATTGACATTAAAACGCAAGGAGTTGAAGGACAGAAAGTATATTCTATTGCTGATGGATATATATCAAGAATAAAAGTTTCTACTTGGGGTTACGGAAAAGCAATTTACATTACTCATCCTAAAACAGGACATACTTCAGTATATGCCCACTTGAAAAAATTCAGCACTAAAATTGACAGTATTGTAAAAAAGGAACACTACAAAAAAGAAAGTTTTGAAATTAATTTTTATCCAAATAAAGATGCTTTAACTGTAAATAAGGGAGAGTTTATTGCACTTTCAGGAAATAGTGGAGGAAGTGATGGTGCACACTTACATTTTGAAATAAGAGATACACAAACTGAACGACCAATAAATCCATTGCAATTTGGCTTTAATATTGCCGACAACATTGCTCCTACCTTAAAGAAACTAAAAATATATGCTTTAGACACCACTCTTATTGATGGATACAGAAAAAGTAAAATTATTACTATAAATAAAAAAGATGATAAATATTCAATTGACGAAACACCTACTATAAATGGTGCTTTTGCTGTAGGAATTTTTACTTATGATAAGTTAAATGATAGCTACAACAAAAACGGAGTCTATAGCATAAAACTATGCGTAGACACTAACATCTGTTACCAATTTAAAGTTGACGAATTAGATTTTAGCACCAGTAGATATATTAATGCTCATGTGGATTATAAAGAAAAAAAAGAGAGTAAAAATAAATACCATAGATGTTACATATTACCCAATAACAAACTCACAAATTACAGCAACTTAATAAATCAGGGGATAATAAGTATTAAAGATACATTAACGCATTCAATTTCCTTAGAAGTAGGCGATATTTACGGCAATGTATCTGAGTTGGATTTTAAAATTAAATCGACCAACAACCCTTTACTTAACAGGTGCCCTATACCAAAAGACAGCATAAGTATCCCTTTTAGCTTTAACAAAGTAAATATCTTTAAAAAAGAGAATATTGAACTTCATATGGATGAATTCTCCCTATATGAACCTTTAATGTTTCGCTATAATACTACCGATTCTGTTGCTGGTGTATTTGGAGAAATTCATCAAGTTCATTTCAACAATATACCTGTACATAAAAAATACACGCTCTCCATTAAAGCTGATGTACCTGACACCCTAAAAAGCAAAACGTATATAGCAACCACTGACATGAAAGGAAACTATTGGCACATAGGAGGGGTTTGGGAAAATGGTTTTCTAAAAACAAAAGTAAGGGAGTTTGGGGATTTTTGTATTGTAGCTGACACAACAAATCCTGAAATTAAAGGAGTAAATATATTTCCAGGGAAAGTATTTAATACCCAAACCACCATTAAATTAACAATAAAAGATAAGCATTGCGGTATAAAATCATACAGAGGAGAAATTGATGGCAAATGGATACTTATGGATTATGATTACAAGCGTAATCTATTACGATTTGATATTGAAAAAAACATCAGCAAAGGAAAACATATTTTTACTTTAAAGGTAATTGATAATGTAGGTAACACAACGGACTATAAAGCTGAATTTACTTATTAGGGATTAGTAAATAAGAAGCAGGGATTTTTACCCAAGTCAATTTTCATTATTAAAAAAGGATGTAAAGTAAGTAGCTAACTCATCTCTTACGCCAACATATACTTTTAACTGTTCTTGCTCAGTACCTGTTGCATCAGCTGGATCAGTAAAACTATGATGTATTAATTGTTTTGCTTTAGGATATATTGGGCAAATCTCTTTTGCGTTATCACAAACAGTAAACACATAATCAAAATCAATATGAGCATATTCATCAGCATGATTAGAAATGTTTTTTGAAATATCTATTCCGATTTCGGCCATTGCCTTTACAGCAAAAGGATTTACTGTTTCGGGTTTTGTTCCTGCACTATACACTTGCATTTCAGGGAAAGAATTACTAATTAAACCTTCTGCCATTTGTGAACGACAGGAGTTTCCTGTGCATAAAATAAGTGTTTTTTTCATATTCAATTCAGTAGTATTTTTTTCAATGTTAATCTATAGCTTTAATTCTCCAAACATAATCAGAATATGCCTGTTTCAAGCATTTGAGTTTACTATTTATTTTTTCTCTTTTAATTTTGCTAGGGATTTTATTTTTCTGTCAAAGCAAAGCTTTTGGAGCAACACCAATAAAGCTAAACTAGTTGCTGATAAAATCAGCAGTAATACTGCATGCTTTCAGATAAATATAATAACTATTAATTTTTAGAGTTATTTACACAACATAATTCTATTTTTGCCAATATGCACAAAAGGCTTTTACTAACTTTTACTTTTCTACTTTCCGTTTTAGGATATAGCCAAACTATTACTGGACTTATTACTGATGAAGAAAACAATATTTTACCTGCTGTTAACATTAGTGTTTTAGGGAAAAGTATTGGGGTTATATCTGAATCTGATGGTTTATATAGTTTAACAATTCCTGCTAACCGATCAGTAGTTATTGGCTATAGTTTTATTGGTTATCATATTGAAAAAATAAGAATTCCAATGCTAAAGAAAGGGCAAACTTACACCCTTAATATTCAACTACAATCCTCCTCCACCTTACTAGATGATGTAATTGTTACCGATCAAAAAAGCAGAAAGAAAAGCTTTAGCCGTATAAAACCAAAACATGTTAGTGTTCTACCAGGAAATAGTGGCGGAATTGAGGCAATACTTAAAACCCTACCAGGAGTAAGTTCGGCCAATGAACTAAGTTCACAGTATTCAGTAAGGGGTGGTAATTTTGATGAAAACCTAGTGTATGTAAACGGAATTGAAGTCTATCGTCCATTTTTAGTGCGTTCGGGGCAGCAAGAAGGTTTAAGCTTTGTAAATACTGATATGGTAGGAAGTATTCAGTTTTCAGCAGGAGGTTTTGAAGCTAAGTATGGCGACAAGATGTCATCCGTACTAGACATAACCTACAAACGCCCAATAGAAACAGCCGCTAGCTTACAACTAAGCATGTTGGGAGGTTCAGGACATATTGAAGGCACAAATAAAAACGGAAGACTCTCCTATTTGATAGGTGCAAGGCATAAAACCAGTAAGTATCTTTTTAATGCTATGGATACTAAGGCCGATTACACACCCAAATTTTCTGACTTGCAAGCTTTTATCAACTATGAGTTAAATACGGATTGGCAGATTAGTTTTTTGGGGAACATTAGCAAAAACGAATACACCATGATACCCAAAAACAGAGATACTGACTTTGGGACTATCAATGAAGCTCTAAAGCTCAGAATCTATTTTGAAGGACAGGAAGTTGATAAATACGAAACATTTTTTGGAGCACTAAGCACTACCTACCAGCCAAGTACCGAGCTAAATTTACAATTTACCACCTCAGCTTTTCAAACCTTTGAGCAAGAAAATTTTGACATCCTTGGAGAATATTGGTTGTACCAATTGGAAAATAATTTAGGTTCGGATGAATTTGGTGATGTTGCTTTTGACCGGGGAGTTGGAAAATACATCAATCATGCAAGAAATAGCCTTAACGCTAGAGTTCTTAATTTTTCGCACAAAGGAAACTACAATAAAGAAGCAATAAAAGTGGATTGGGGTTTTAGAATGCAAAAAGAAGAAATTGAAGATAAAATATCTGAATGGAATTTAATTGATTCAGCTTTTTTCAACTTTCCACATCCGGCAGATAGTATTGGCAACCCTACCTCCAACCCTAACCAACAGATAGTGATGAGTGAGCTTTTAAAAACTCAAATCAATTTATCATCCTATCGAAATTCAGGCTATATGCAAGTATCTAAGGATATTGGCAACCTTACTGTAAATGCAGGAACAAGAGGAAGTTATTGGACTTACAATGAAGAGCTATTACTTAGCCCAAGAGCATCATTAGCTTATGCACCAATATGGGAGAAGGATGTTGTTTTTCGTGCTGCAAGTGGTATTTATTACCAATCACCTTTTTACAAAGAATTACGAACTCCTGAAGGAACGCTTAACTCCAATATAAAAGCTCAAAAATCAACTCATTATGTATTAGCGGCCGATTATCTTTTTTACAAATGGGGACGACCATTCAAGTGGATAACTGAAGTATATTACAAGGATTTGGAAAATCTAATTCCCTATAAAGTGGATAATGTCCGCATACAATATCTAGCGAATGATTTGTCGAACGGTTACGCAACAGGAATTGATATAAAGGTAAATGGAGAGTTTGTTCCAGGAGTGGAAAGTTGGGCAAGTTTATCCGTAATGAAAACAGCTGAAGACATAGTTGGAGATACCAAAATAGATGCAAACGGAAATACAGTTGAGGCTGGCTACATTCCTAGACCTACCGACCAAAGAGTAAACTTTTCCATGTTTTTTCAGGATTATATACCCGGAAAACCAAAATACAAAATGCATTTGAATTTAATATATGGTACAGGCTTGCCTTTTGGCCCTCCTAACGGAAAAAAATACCAAGATGTTCTTAGAATTCCTAATTACAGGAGAGTAGATATTGGTTTTTCGGCAGTACTAAAAGCAGCTGATAAAAAGAGTAAACTTAAATGGTTAAATACTTTTAATAGCATTTGGGTAAGTGCAGAGGTTTTTAACTTACTGGATATTAACAATACGGTTTCCTACCTTTGGGTAGCTGATGTTAGCGGGCGTGAATATGCAGTACCTAATTACCTTACTGCACGGCAACTTAATGCTAAGTTAATTTTTGCTTTTTAGTAAATTAAGACCAGCTTCTTATTCTTAAAAGTTAAGGAAATCAATAGAATAAATAACAAATTTTACTTGTAATAACATAAAAAAAGCCGAGCAAATGCTCGGCTTTAAATTCTAATAACTAGTAACTAGTTTCAAATCTATTTCATCAACTTTTCAGCCAATGAGTTATTATATATTTCTTTGTATTCACCAATTTTACCAAAGTCTTTATCATCAACAACCAATTTACCTTGAGTAACATGTCCTAACAACATGAATGGTGTTTTACTATCTTTCAAAGCATCTAAAAAGGCATCTTCTCCTGTTTCAGTAACTGAAACAACAACTCTTGATGGCGCTTCACCAAATAGAAAAGCATCATCTCTTACTTCTGAACTCCCTATAATTTCGAATCCTAAGTTATTAGTGAATGAACTTTCTAGTAAAGTCATAAACAAGCCACCATCAGCTACATCATGTGCAGACTCTATCGTTCCTTTACGGATAAGGCTAATAAGGGTTTGTTGCATATCATATTCAATATCTAAATCAAACTCAGGTGTTGATGACTCCTTAAACCCATGATATGACGCTAAATATTCTGATGAAGAAATATCGTTTATACTATCTCCTATCAAGTAAATTAAATCAGACTTGCCTTTAAAGGCTAAAGAAGTAATGTGTTTTTTATCTTCAACAATACCTAACATACCAATAGTTGGTGTTGGGAATACAGGTACTTCAGTACCTTTAATAGCCGACTGATTATAGAAACTTACATTACCACCCGTTACAGGAGTTTTAAATTTCAAACATGCTTTACTCATTCCTTTAATTGCACCTACAAACTGCCAGTACACTTCAGGATTATAAGGATTACCAAAGTTTAAACAATTCGTAATTGCTGAAGGCACACCACCAGAACACACAATATTACGAGCTGCCTCAGCAACTGCCATTGCACAACCTTCCTCAGGGTTAGCATTTACCATACGGGCATTACAATCTACTGTCATAGCCAAAGCTTTATCTGTTCCTTTTAGGTTTACAATAGCTGCATCAGTTGGGTAGTTAGTACTCATATTTACTGTACCGACCATAGAATCATATTGCTCGTAAACCCATCGTTTTGAAGCAATATTTTCGTGTCCTGCTAAGTATTTCGCAACCTCAACTAAATCAGTAGGTTCTGCTATACTATCAATGTTAAATTTCTTCCACTGCTCAAAATAAGCAGGTTCAGTATACTCTCTGTGATAAACTGGCGCTCCACCTCCTAATACTAAATCATCACAAGGTACATCCGCAACTAATTCGCCATTCATATAATATTTTACTCTTTCTCCTTTTGTAACCACACCTATTTCTTCACATGATAAATCCCACTTATCAAAAATAGCGTTTACAATATCTTCTTTTCCTTTTTCTACTACAACCAACATTCTTTCTTGTGATTCTGAAAGTAGGATTTCCCAATCTTTCATATCATTCTGACGAGTAGGTACTTTCTCTAACCACAAATCCATACCGTGTTTCCCTGCTGCTGACATTTCGTTAGTAGAGCAAGTAATACCTGCCGCTCCCATATCTTGCATTCCAACCACTGCATCCGTCTTAGCAAGTTCCAAAGTAGCTTCTAACAATAATTTTTCTTGAAAAGGATCACCAACTTGAACAGCTGGCAAATCATCAATTGAATCTGCTGATATATCTTTTGATGCAAATGAAGCACCATGAATTCCGTCTTTACCTGTACGAGAACCTACAATAAATACTGGGTTACCAACACCTGATGAAGTAGCAGAAATCATATCCCCTTTCTTCATAATACCTGCTGAAAATGCATTTACTAAAGGGTTTGTATTGTAACAATCATCAAAGAAAACCTCACCACCAACAATAGGAATACCAAAAGCATTACCATAATCACCAATACCTTTAGTTACTCCTTTCACTAACCATTTAGTACGGTCTAACTCAACATTACCAAACCTAAGTGAATTTAACTGGGCTACTGGACGAGCACCCATAGTAAATATATCGCGGTTAATACCACCAACACCTGTTGCAGCACCTTGATAAGGCTCCAAAGCAGATGGATGATTATGCGATTCAATTTTAAAACAACATGCTAAACCATCACCGATATCAACCAATCCTGCATTCTCCTCACCTGCTTCAACGAGCATGTGAGGTCCTTCCTTTGGTAATGTCTTAAGCCAAACAATTGAATTTTTGTAAGAACAATGTTCTGACCACATTACCCCAAAAATACTTAATTCACAAAAATTAGGAGTTCTTCCTAAAATTTCAATGATTCTATCAAATTCTTCTGGACGCAATCCCATTTCCTGGGCTTGTTCAAGGGTAGCTAAAGTAAGTGTTGCCTGTGATGACATATTTTATAGTTTTTATGGTGCAAAGATAGTTTTTAGAAATGAGTTTTAAGCCGCCAAATGCAAAATTCATTTAGGGTTTTCAACATTTTTTCAAAACATTTATTTAGTAAATCTTAGGATTGTAATATTCAGGTATCTTCCCTTTAACATTCATGTATTTTTCTTGAATAAAAAGCATGTCCTTTTCAAAATCGCCACAAGGCATAAAGTCACAGATAATACCTACTTCCTTATTTTCATAATCCATTTTCAATAACAAAATAGGTACATTGGCTTTTACAGCTATATGGTAGAAACCTGTTTTCCACTTTTCAACCTTAGTTCTTGTTCCCTCAGGAGCAATCCCAATGTTAATAGCATTACTACTATTTATCATCTCCACCACTTGGTCAACTACATTATGCTTGGCTTTACGGTAAACAGGAATACCCCCATTCCACTTAATAAGCGTTCCTAAAATAGGTAGGAAAAGTTCACTTTTAATCAGATACTTAGGATGTATATCAATAACATATGCATAGCATCTGCCAATAAAAAAATCCCAATTGGAAGTATGTGGTGCAGCTACAATCATACATTTTTTTGGATATGTAGATACACCTATAATTTTCCAACCATATATTTTAAAAATTAATTTTGAGAGTAATCGTTTCATGATAAAATTTTTTACAAAGAAAAAACATTTTATAGTTATATCAGCAAAAATTGTAAATTTGCATCACAAAAATAATTACTATGAAAGCAAAACAGATTGCACTTATACTTATTCCTTTAAATATTATACTCGCTTACTTTGTATATAACAGCATAAATAGTGAAGTAGAATTTCAGCAAGTAGCCAAAGTAAGAATAGCGGAAAATGTACAAAAACTAAAAGATTTGAGACAAGTACAAATTGCTTACAAAAAAGTAAACAACACTTATTCAAATAACTTTGAATCTTTAATTGATTTCTTAGAAAACGATTCTATGGCTATTGTTAAAGCAATAGGAGAAACTCCTGACACTTTAACTGATGCACAAGCATTAGAACTTGGAATAATTAGCCGTGACACAGCCTATGTATTGGCTAAAGAAACTGTGTTTGATGATGCATACCTAACGAGTAGGAATGAAAACTTTCCTTTGGATTTATCAGCATTAACTAATGTACCACATTCTAACAAAAATTATTCAGTAGATGCTGGTATGGTTGAAAAAGGAAAGGTAGTGGTACAAGTATTTGAAATTTCAACAACTTACGGTGCTGTTTTTACAGGACTTGATGCTGAAAATAAAAGTTTTGAATTAGGTAACTTACTAAAAGTAGGATCAATGGATGAAGCTTCTTTAAATGGAAACTGGGGAGAATAATCCAATTCATATACAAACAGAAAATTTTAACATTGGCTTAGCCAGCAGATATCATCTGTCCATACAATTAGGGATTCACCATTTTTCGTATTGTTTATTAAACACAACTACTTTTACTTACGATTATGCAAAAAAGTACCCACTAGCTTCCAAAGACAATACAGCAACAGAGATTACTGAAATCATTAATAATGACGCTATCTTAAAAGCTGAGTTTTCCTCACAGTCAGTAGCATTTGTCAATTTCCCTAGCACCTTAGTACCTAGTAAACTTTATAAAAAAGAGGAAGCCGAAACCCTATTAGCTTTTAACACTAAAGTTAACGGCACTGTATTAGCTGACAATATAGTTTCGCAAAAGGCTCACCTTATCTATTCAGTTCCAGAAAGTATTTTAACTATAGTAAGCAACTTTTTTCCAAAGGCAAAATACAAATCTCAGGAAAGCATACTTATACAACAGTACAGTCAGTTAAATACTGAAAAGAAAAAAGCATACCTATATTTGAACGAACAAAAAGTAGGTATTACTATCTTTGACGGTGATAAACTAATATTTAATAACTCATTTAAATATACTAGCAAAGAAGATTTATTATACTATGTGCTTTTCAGTTTTGAACAACTAAAGCTTTCCCCAGACAGTATTGAAGTAACTGTATTTGGTACTATTGAAGATACTGATGAATCTTTTAGTTTAATGTACAAATACATTAGAAATATAAAGTTAGGAAAAAGACCTCATCAGTTTACTTTTCCAACTGAATTCAACCCTTTAGCCGATCATAAATATTTCGGTTTATTTACACAGATACTATGCGTATAATCTCAGGAACACATAAAGGAAGAAGGTTAATGGCACCCAGCACATTACCTGTACGTCCAACTACCGACAGAGCAAAAGAATCATTATTTAATATTATTCAAAACAGGTATTACTTTGAAGAAAAAAACGTGCTAGACTTGTTTTCAGGAACAGGAAACATAGCATACGAATTTGCCTCAAGAGGTAGTGATAAGATATTAGCAGTCGACAATAATTATAATTGCATAAACTACATTGAAGAAACCGCCAATAACTTAGGCTTCAATATCGCAACCATTAAGTCCGACTGCCTTAAATACCTTAAAAATTGCAAACAAGAATTCGATTTTATTTTTGCTGACCCACCTTATGATTATGATAGTTACCAAGAATTAAAAAACTTAATTTTTGAAAATAAACTAGTAAAGAAAGGCGGACTACTTATTATTGAACACGATAAAGAAACCCAATTTGAAGGCGATAATATTGAATTAAGAAAATACGGCACTTTACAGTTTAGCATTTTCTCGTTTTAAATAGAAAGGCAATAAACTAAATACACCCCACTCCTTTAGTATTGAAAATAATAAGTTTAGATCAAAATTTCATACACTTAGCGCAAGCTAGTTTTTTTTACTACTTTTGAGTATGTCAAAAATCGCAATATTTCCTGGTTCCTTTGCTCCCTTTTCAGTTGGGCATCAATCAATAGTGGACAGGGCACTACCTTTATTCGATAAAATAGTTATCGCTATTGGAATAAACTCAGAAAAGAATCAATATTTTTCTATTGAAGAACGCTTGGAATGGATAACAGCTGTTTACGGAAAAAATCCTAAAATTGAAGTAAAACGATATGAGGGTTTAACAGTAGATTTCTGTAAAAAAGAAAAAGCCAATTATATCCTAAGAGGACTTAGGGATTCACACGACTTTAAGTTTGAAAAGAACATTGCTCAAATGAATAAAGAACTTAATACGAGTATTGAAACTATCTTTATCATAACCCCACCTGAATTGTCTCATATTTCATCATCCATTATTCGTGATATTATAAAAAACGGTGGTGATGTGAA
>Ga0307998_1000100_pt1 | contig 48763 bp, 38 predicted proteins | sample Davwhametageno37_FD_203147 | JGI IMG/M metagenome (GOLD analysis project Ga0307998, IMG submission 203147) | Marine microbial communities from Davis Island wharf, Antarctic Ocean - #37 | ecosystem: Environmental > Aquatic > Marine > Unclassified | place: Antarctic Ocean: Davis Island wharf... | reverse complement strand
TACTTCAGGGTCTGGACCAGAAGATTTATCATTTTCAGCTGCTACAGGAGATGTTGTAAGAACCATTTGGAATGGTGGTGGATCATATGGTTCTGAGGTTGGTTATGAAATAATTAATAACGATGGTTCAGTTTTATTCTCAGAAAACATGTCAGGGGTAGGTATTACCGCGGGCTCATCAACTCCTTCTGGAAATTCTGTCGGAGCTTCTGCTACGTGTCTTTCTTGTCCATCAATAGCTGGTGTTTCATTTGATAATGTTTTTAACGATTCAGTTGCTTTTTCTTGGATATATAGTTCATCAAGTACTTATACAATAGAATATGGTGCACTAGGATATACATATGGAACAGGAACAACAATTAATTCAACAGATACGAATACATCAATAGGAGGATTAACTGCAAATAATTCATACGATGTATATGTAGTTGTAAATTGTGGCCCAGGTAATAGCAGTTCTGCTGCAGGACCATTTACTTTTAAAACTTTATGTGATGCAGCTACTATCCCTTATTTACAAGACTTTTCATCTTGGCCTCCTACTTGTTGGGATTTAACAGGTGGGTCTAATGATTGGATCTCTTATTCTGGTGGAATTGCAAGAGCAAATTTCTGGAGCATTAGTTCTGGAGATCTTCATATGATGTCTGAACCAATTATTGTTAATTCAAATGCTAGGTTTAAATTTGATTGGTCAAGAAATACATCTACTTTTTATAATGATTCAGTTGCTGTTCAAATTAAAGAAGTGGGTGGTTTATGGAATACAGTTTGGGGTATGACTAATCCATCATCTAATGATGGAGCAAGTAATACATCTCCTGGTTCTTTTGTGACAGAAACAATAATATTGGATTCTGCAACTTATACTAACAAAACCATTCAAATAAGATTTGTTGGAGTTTCGAATTGGGGACCAGACTTTTTTGTTGACAACGTAATTGTTGAAGCAATTCCAAATTGTCCAGATGCTTTAAATCTAAATTCTTATAATGTTACTGCAACATCTGCAATGATAAATTGGTCAAACACTGCAGGTTCTGCAAATTCAAGAATAGAATATGGTCCAGCAGGTTTCACACTAGGTGCAGGAATCTCAATGATTGTTTCTAACGATACAGTTCCATTAATTGGATTAAATTCTTTTACAAGCTATCAATATTATGTAACATCAATTTGTACTCCTTCTGATTCAAGTCCATGGGCTGGACCTTATAGTTTCACTACTTTATGTAACGATACTAATGTAGGACCTTGGATGGATGATGTGGAAGGACACGGAACAACAACATCTGCTGCTGCAATAGCAAACTGCTGGTCAGCAACAAACACTGCTTCTTTTGATTGGAATATTACAGGATCTGGTACACCATCAAGTTCTACAGGTGCTCTTTCAGCTAATAGTGGAAGTAAATTCTTTTATACAGAGGCTTCTGGAGCAGGAATTGGTGATACAGCAATATTGAATTCACCTTCAATTAATTTATCAACCCTTACTACTCCTTTTTTAGAATTCTATTATCACATGACTGGAGCACAGATGGGATCCTTAAGTGTTCAAGTATTAAGTGGTACAACGTGGACCAATGTAATAACATTGAATGGTGCACAACAGCCAAATCAAGCTTCACCATGGAACCAACAGTTTGTTGATTTATCTTCTTATACAGGTGTTATAAAATTAAGATTTGTTGCTGTTAGTAATGGATCCTGGGAGGGTGATATAAGTTTAGATGATATAGCAGTGATAGAATCACCATCTTGTTTTTCTCCGACTATGGCTGGAGCTACAGTTATGACAAAAACAACAGCTACTTTAAATTGGTCAGCTCCTTTATTTGGAAATCCATCAAGTTATATAATTAAATCTGATACTGCTGGTTTTAATCCACTTACTTCAGGAACTACCACTGTTAGCTCTTCATTATCATTAAGTTTATCTGGATTAACAGCTAAGACTAACTATGAATATTATGTAAGATCTTATTGTGGAGGTACAGATTCAAGTGCATGGGTTGGTCCTATATCATTTTATACATGGTACTGTCAACCATCACCAACAAGTGTTGATGGATCTGGTATAACTAATGTTACTATAGGTACAATAAATAATTCTACGAGTTCTGAACCAGGAAATTATGGAGATTACGATTCTTTATCTACAGACGTTATTCAAGGAGCACTAGCTCAAGCATTTTCTGTAGAGTACTCAACAGGATACACATATGGGACAAAAATATGGGTAGATTGGAACGATGATTTAGTATTTGATGCTACTGAACAAGTATATTTTGGATTATCAGCTTCAACAAACCCAACTACGTTAGTTGGAACATTTGCAATACCAACCTCTGCACCTCTTGGTTCACACATTATGAGAATTGGCGGAACTGATAATAATTTAGGTCCAACAACTCCATGTTATTCGGGTTCTTATGGGTCATTTGAAGATTACACATTGAATGTGATACCTCCTTGTTTTGTAAATATGACAGAGACTATAGTTACTTGTGATTCCTTAACTTGGAGAGACGGGAATACTTATACTGTTTCTAACAATACAGTAATTGACACTTTGAAAAGTAATATAGCTGGAATTTGTGATACCATTTGGAGTTTAGATCTTACAGTTAAATATTCATCCTCAACTACAGATGTTAATGTTGCATGTGATTCTTTCACTTGGATAGATGGTAATACTTACACCGCATCAAATAACTCAGCAACATATGTTTTGACAAATGCTATAGGTTGTGATAGTATAATTACTATTGATTTAACAATTAATTACTCAATATCTATTACTAATACTTTAACAGTGTGTAACAGTTATACTAGACCAGGAGGTACAGTAGCAAACTACTCTAATACTTATTATGATACAATTCAAACAGTATCAGGATGTGATAGTATGGTAACAACAGTATTAACTGTTAACTACTCTACTTCTTCATCAACTAGTGTTACAGCTTGTGGTTCCTATACTTCTCCTTCAGGAAAAGTTTGGACGACTTCAAGTTTAAGGTTTGATACTATACCAAACGCAATAGGATGTGATAGTTTAATGACTATTAATCTTACTATTAAGCCAACAAGTGCTGAAAGTAGAACAATTTCTTCTTGTGGTACTTATACTGTTCCTGAAACAGGAAGTGTATATACTGCAAGTGGAACTTATACTGATGTAACAACTAATGCTTTTGGTTGTCTTCACACAATTACAACTGTGTTAACAATTAATGCTGCAACTGCAGGTACAATTTCTGTAACTGGAATAACTCTTTCTGCTTCTGCAACAGGTGTAACTTATAAGTGGATGGATTGTGATAACGGTTATTCTTATTTATTAGGAGAAACAGCTCAAACATTTACTCCAGATAGAAATGGAAATTATGCAGTTGAGATCACAACTACTAGTGGATGTAGTGATACAACATCATGTGAGTCTATAATGAGTGTTAGCTTAGAAGAGTTTATGATTTCTGCATCAGATATTTCAGTTTATCCTAACCCTGCTAATGATATTGTTACTGTTGACATATTAAAACAAAACAATACTGAGTCAGTAACTATCTCATTATTTGATGCAATTGGAAAAGTGATTTATATTAAAGAAGTTTCTTCTTTAAATAACAAAATTACTTTTGATGTATCAGAATTAGAAAGTGGAGTTTATTCTGTATCAGTATCAAACAAATACTTTAATACAACTAAAAAAGTTACAGTTGTAAAATAAGTTTCTAGACTACATATAATTTCAAAAGCCTCTTGTTTACTCAAGAGGCTTTTTTTTTGAATTCGTCATGCTTATTAATAATTTCAAAAGCTTTTAAACAATTATCCTCTCCAGTTCTTAATAAATATAGAAATGTTGATTTACAAGAGTTTGAAATTTAAGCTGATAACATCTCAGTTTACCCTAACCCGGCAGCTGATTTTGTAATAGTAGATATCTTAACTCAAAATATGAACGAAGAAGTAACAATTACATTGTTTGATGCAATTGGAAAAATTGTTTATTACTAAACAAGTGAATGCAGAAAGCAACACTGTTATGATTTATTTAGACGGACTTGAACGGACTATATACTGCTTCAGTTTCTAATAATTCTTTGTTACAACTTAGAAGTTGACAGTAGTAAAGTAAATCTAAAATAACCTAATCAAAAAAGGCTTGAGCAATTACTCAAGCCTTTTTTAATATTCTATTTAGTTAAATAGAAGTTCTATAACAAGTCGTCATCAACAAAATTAGGTAGAGTTACTTTCAATTCAGGATTATCCTTCATAGCTTGTTTTATGGCAAAAATAGCTTCTTCATTTCTTGCCCAACTTCTTCTTGCTATTCCATTGTTTACATCCCAAAAAAGCATTGACTTTAGTCTTCTGTCACTATCAGAACTTCCATCAAGTAGCATTCCAAAACCCCCATTTACAACTTCTCCCCATCCAACACCACCACCATTGTGAATAGATACCCAAGTTGCACCTCTAAATGAATCTCCTATTACATTTTGTATTGCCATATCAGCAGTAAAACTAGACCCGTCATAAATATTTGAAGTTTCTCTATAAGGAGAATCTGTACCAGAAACATCATGATGATCTCTTCCAAGAATTATATCTCCTATTTCACCATTTTTTATAGCCTTATTAAATGCTTCTGCAATTTTTATTCTTCCATCAGAATTGGCATAAAGGATTCTTGCTTTAGAACCAACAACCAATTTATTTTCTTTAGCCCCTTTTATCCATTTGATATTATCGAGCATTTGTTGCTTAATTTCATTTGGAGCACCTTTTGCAAGCCCTTCAAGCACTTCACAAGCAATTTGGTCTGTCTTTTCTAAGTCAGAATATTTACCGCTTGCACACACCCATCTAAATGGCCCAAAACCATAATCGAAACACATAGGTCCCATTATATCTTGAACGTAAGATGCGTATTTAAAATCAATCCCGTTATCAGCCATTATATTTGCGTCAGCTCTTGATGCTTCTAACAAGAAAGCATTTCCATAATCAAAGAAATAAGTTCCTTTGGCAGCATGGGCATTAATAGCATTAGTTTGCCTCACTAATGATTTTTTAATGTGAGTTTTAAATTCATCAGGATTATTAGCCATCATATCATTAGACTCTTTGTAAGAAAGTCCAATAGGGTAATAGCCTCCAGCCCAAGGGTTGTGTAATGAAGTTTGATCCGATCCTAAATCAACATAAATGTTTTCTTCATCAAATTTTTCCCATACTTCAACTATATTTCCCTGAAAAGCAATGGATACAACTTCCTTATTATCTTTAGCCTTTTTAACTCGAGTTACTAATTCATCAATATCACTAATCAATTCATCTACCCAACCTTGTTCATGTCTTTTTACTGATGCATGATCATTTACTTCGGCACAAACTGTAATACAACCAGCTATATTTCCAGCTTTTGGTTGAGCTCCACTCATTCCTCCAAGTCCAGAAGTAATAAATAGTTTTCCAGCTAATCCTTCTCCATTTTTAGATATTTTTCGTCCAGCATTTAATACAGTAATTGTAGTTCCATGAACTATTCCTTGAGGTCCAATATACATATAAGAACCAGCAGTCATTTGTCCATACTGAGTAACTCCTAAAGCATTGAATTTCTCCCAATCATCTGGTTTAGAGTAGTTAGGTATCATCATTCCGTTTGTAACAACAACTCTTGGCGCATCTTTATGTGATGGAAATAATCCCATAGGATGACCAGAATACATGGCTAGAGTTTGTTCATCTGTCATTTCTGACAAATATTGCATAGTTAGTAAATACTGTGCCCAATTTGAGAATACTCCTCCATTTCCTCCGTAAGTAATTAATTCGTGAGGGTGTTGAGCAATAGCGTAATCCAAATTATTTTGGATCATTAGCATTATAGCTGCAGCATGTTTAGATTTTGTCGGATACTCTTCAATTGGTCGAGCATACATTTTGTAATCTGGACGGTAACGATACATATAAATACGTCCATAAGTATTTAATTCTTCTTTAAATTCCTTAATTAGAGTAAGGTGTAGGTTCTTAGGGAAATAACGAAGAGCATTTCTTAATGCAAGCTTTTTTTCGTCATCTGTAAGAATATCTTTCCTTTTTGGAGCATGACTTATAGTTGTGTCATATTCCTTTTTAGGAGGTAATTCATTTGGGATTCCAACTCTAATTTCGTTCAGCATGGTTTTTTATCTTTTAGTTGTTTCACCAAAGATAAAAAATTGAGAATCCAATAGTATAAATTATTACTTGTTTTCTTCTTCGGCTCTTTTCTTTTTAGCTATTTCAAATTCCAAAAGCTTTTGAAGTTGTTTTGGTTCAAATTGTTTAGCAATAATTTTATTGTCTTTATCTAATAAAAAAGCAATTGGAGTTACATAAATATCATATGAATTTCTGTAATTAATACTCCTAAGGTCAGTTTGACCTGAAAGGATATATTGGTCAGGGCTATCTCTCATTGCTCTAAAGTCAGATACATTTGTCCAGGTTAAATAATTGTCTTTAATGAACTTTCTCCATCCATCATTATCAATAATAGTTCCTACTGCAAACACATCAAAATCAATATCAGTATTAGCTTTAATACTATCGTATAGCTTCTTGTACTTAGGTATTTCAGTTTTACAATGTCCACACTCATCTGACCAAAAAACTAATAATGTATATTCAGCCTTCATGTCTTTATGAAGATTTATCCAGTTTTTCTCAGTTGTATCAGCAAGAATTAAGTTTGGAGCTACTTTACCAATAAGAACAGGCCTCATTTTATTAACCTTAGGTCTTATTTTTTCAATCTTATCTTTAGGAATCCATGCACTTTTTCCATTAAGGATGTACTTGTCACAAACATGAACATAAATAGATTCCATTCCCATTAGCTTTGTTTTAACGTGAGCATAGGCAAGAAATTCAATAGCCGATTTCATCATAGAACCATTAGGCTTTAATTGATTTAAAAAGATATCAATCCTTTTAATGATCGTATCAGGTGTTTGCGGAATAATATTCATGAAATATTTCTCCATTTGATTAAAAAACAAAGCAGATTTACCCAATCTATCATCCGATAAGTCTACATTATCCCAAAAGTGGTTTTTGTAATATTCATAATTAAATGAGGCTGTATCCTTAAGCTCAGTTGGAGGACTTGGAATTTTAATTTCCAAAGACATAGTTATTAATTTACCAATAAACATATCAGAGTTTGACTTCACTAAATTCTTTTGGTATTCAGTTACACCTTTATCAATTTCGTAAATTTTCTTTTCAAGTTCTTTTATTTTCTCAGTATTATTCAATTTTCTAAATTCTTCTCTCTGGCTTAATAAAGGTTTTTTTAACTCAGAGCTTTTTGATAAAAATGATACGTACTCAAAGAACAATTTATTTTCTTTTGATTTTTTCACAACCATATCCTGAGTTAATCTATCCAAAGATGTTTCAAGAGAAACTTTAGTTTCATTTAATAAAAAATCAAAATATTTTGGTGGACTCATACTCGCCACAATTGAATAAACACCATGAGGTAAGTTATCTTTTGTAAATGTAAAACTCCCATCTTTTCTTACTACAGCAGTATCTACAAGTAGTAAATCTTTTCCAGTGTAAGATGCTAAGTAAGCTAATGAATCCGTTATGCCTTTTATTTTTACATCAATCGTATATGTTTGTGCAATGCTGGTTAAACCATAAGCTAATACAATTAGGGATAGAATATATTTCTTCATTATTATCTGTTTTTTTATCATTTCTAAGTTACTATTGGTACGGTTGTATTTAAAGTTTGTTGCTTTCGTTAACAGTACAATAACACATATGCATAATGCATGTCAAAATGAACATAAAGATAAATAAATAGAAAAAAGAAATCCCTTTAATTTATGATTAAAGGGATTCGATATTCTTTTGAGAAAATATCCTAACTTTTATTTCAAATTAGCTTCAGTTCCTTCAAACTCTAATAATGGATTATCAACTGAGACTAAATCACTTAACTCAAATACATTTCTGTAATGATATCCATATAAATTAATGTAGGTTGGTATGTTCAGTGCCATGGTATTAATTGGTTTTATAGGATTAACAAAAAACCTTTTATTAGGAATATAAGCTTTTGACGCCATGTTTCTTCTAATAGAAGATTGTAAGACTTGCAGATTTTGAACACTGGTTGTTTGCTTAAAATTATTGTTGCAATAAATTAATATTCTTGTATTAGTATCTGGAATCATAGAAGCTAAATACTCTTGTGTAAAATCAGAAAAGTTAATGTGAATAGCTCCTTTAAGGTGTAACCTATCGTACATTCTTTTAGACCTAGTATCAAGAATTATTGTTTTTGGTTCTTTAGCATATTTTGTAAAAGTATTGAAGTTGATTAACCTTGTTGCTCTGTGAGCCTTAGCTTCTGTGCTTACTTGCTCAAAATAATCAAAATCAACATAGGCCTTTTCAACTGGTGCAGTATTAGGCATATCATCAAATATAAATCCTTTTTCTATGGCTTGATCTTTTATGGCATTAAGCATTACAAAATCTAAAGAAGATTTATTTCCTTCTGATTGATGTGAGCTAATATATGTAATTCTCTTTGCGTTTAAAGTCTTAATCTCAGTGTTTATTCTTGTTCTCTCATCACTCATTTTTTTGATGTAAGCTAGTTTTTCACTTTTAGTCATTGTTTTCATTACTTCTGGAAGAGTGGAAGTTTTAACCTTTTCAATTTCAAAGCTTTCATCTTTTGAAGCATCTATTAAATCCCAATGGGCATTGGAATAATTATGTGAACTTTTGCTAACTGCTCTCGATACTTTATTTTCTAATCCAAAACTACTTGAGTTATTATCTTGAGTAGTTTGATTTATTTTACTTCTATTACCTTGCTTACCATAGGATAAGTAAGTTGTGTTTAATAAATCATTAAGCTCAGATATTCTTTCATCATAAGGAGTAGAAACATAAATGGTTTTTTTATTCATGTCGATATTCATGTAATTACCTCCTGTTGCAATTGCTCCAGCTTGCCAAAAACTATTCATTCCTGTTGAGTGATCTCCACAAAAAATTGTGTTCACAGTAATAGCTTTTTCCTTTGCTTGCATACTAGCTGTATTGTAATCAACACTCCCTTGATTAAAAGGCTCGTTTCCAGCTATAAATATTAAGTTCAATCCTTCGTTCAAAGTATTCCAGTTTAACTGATTAGCAGCAGTTTGAATTACTCTTCCACAATATTCCTCACCACCATTAGTGGTTAATTCGAATAGCTTTTCTGAGATTGCGTCCAAATCATTGGTTAAGGGTAATATTTGCTCAATATATCCTTCACTACCATTTAATAAATCATTTCCGTATTGGTACAATGCGATTTTAAGTTTTGCATTTTCTTGGCCTTTTTTGGCCATTGATAAAGCGTTTACAATTTTCCATAATTGTGATTTTGCTTGATCTATTAAACCACTCATACTACTACTGGTATCGAGTAACAGAGCAATTTTTATCTCATTAGATTGTTGTTCATCTTCAAATTGAATTGGTACGTTAGGATAAGAATATCCATTAGATGTACAAGAGAATAAAAACAAGTTTAAAAATAGCAGGCAAATTGTTTGTTTATAGGTTCTTATCGTTTTCATAGTAATTGGTTTTAAGGTTATTGAATAGTGAATAATACTTTGACTTCATATTTTAATTTATCAGTAGCAGCTCCTTTTACTGTTTCGTTTTTATTTTGATTAGAGCTCACAGATACGTTACTTGAGCTTGACGACAAAGAGTTTTGATTTCTATAACCATATCCCCAATATGGATTGAAATGGTTAGTGTTTCCTTGGGCTTTAACTTCTTGGATAGAAACTACAGTTCCCAATTTTTCGCCCACAGCTTCAAGCAAGTAGCTAGCTTTTTCTTTAGCAGCCTGTATTGCTGCTATTTTTACCTTTTTTCTTTGTCCGGTAATGTCTTTAAATCCATCATTTTCTATCCACAAACCATGAACAGCTGGTTTTTTTAAATCATGTATTAATTTTTGTGGATCTATAGTGTTATCAATTGGCACATCATAATTGTGATAGTAACTATTGTTGTAGTACCATAATTCATAGTAATATCTATACCAATTATAGTAGATTCCCCCATATCCATTATAACTGGTTAGTTCTACTTTGTCCTCATCTATTCCATGCTTCTTTAGAATCTTAAATAGTTTTTCTTCTTTTTCTTTTCTATTTTGATTATTGAAAGTCAGTTGAATACGCAGTTTTATTTTGTCTGGCTTTATTGACATTTCTGCACTACCAATTACCTCAATAGTCCTTCCTTTGTTAGGATTTTCTGTTGAGTAGTTTGTGAAAGAGAATACTGTAAACGCCAATATTATTATACCAAAAACTAATAGTAAAAACTTAGTAGTTATTTTTATTTGAATCATAGGTTTTCTGTTTTATTCGATAATTATTGAAACAAATTAAAGGCATAATCATTTAGATAGAAACCAAGAATGAGTGAACTGGTCGTTTCAATTAGTGTAATAGTTCAAAACTATAGTTAAGCACTACTTTCACTCTAATACAAGCATCATTCTAAAATCGGATAAATAAAAAAGAACTATTTTTAGTCTCAATTAGCACTCATTTGTCATTATATAAATACATATCGATATTACTATTCTTCAGTTTGTTGTCTTCTACTGGGGTTTCACAAAAATCTAAATTCAAGAAGTTAAGCTCATTTAGTGAGCAAAAAGAAGTGAGTAAAACTTCCGTAGAGCAAAATTTAAGGTATGCTGAAATTATCTTTAACGATAGTATATCAAAGGCCGTTAAATTGGTTGAGACTAACTTATTATTGGCTGTAGAATATAAATATGAAGCTCAAGAAGCTCTGGGTTATCAGATACTGGGGAGGTTTAATAATTCTCTTTCCAATTATTCTGTAGCATCTTCCAATTATCAAAAGGCAGTAGATATTATTAAGAATCAAAATAATGAAAATTGGTATTTAGAGGTTCTTCAAGAGGCAGCATTAAATTTCGAGAAAAATTCACAAACTGAGAAGGCAATTTCATTCCATAAAAAAGTGGTTGAATTATCCACTGCTCCCATAAATAAAAAGAGCAGAAGTTCTAAAACGGTTGATAATAGTTACATCTCCTTTTTTAGTCAATGGAAAATAGGGTTGTTACAATTAAATAGTAATCAGTTAATTGAATCAAAAAACAGTTATAAAATTCTTCTTAAAAAGGCTGTTTTTTTAAGAAATAAAGAATACCAAATACATGCAAATATTGGTTTGGGTAAAGTAGAAATGGTTCAAGGAAATTTTACCGAATCACAATCCTTTTTTGAATCGGCTCAACAGAAGGCAAAATCAATAGAGCAAGATGATTTGGCTAATGAAGCTTATGATTTATTGGCTGTTTTATATGAAAAACAACAAAATTTGAACAAAAGTATTGCTGTTCAGCAAGAGGCTTATTCGTACAATAACTCAAGAGGAAATGTGAATTCTGCACTAAACAACTCCAACAGTATCTCTCAAAATTTCTTAAAACAAGGGAGAACCAAAGAAGCAATAGAAATCATTAATGAGACTAAACCCCTATTAAAGATTAAGGATAACTCATTCATTGAAAGAGAGTTTGCAAATACATTATCCAAAGTTTATGAGGTTGAAGGTTTAGAGCAAAAGGCAGCACAAGCTAAAAATGAATACGAAATCCTTGTAGACTCTTTTAATTATAATGAGCAACAAAAAAAACTAATTGAACAAGCTAAAAATGAGTTTTTACTGAATGTTGAGAACAAAATGCTCCTCTTGGATAAAGACAGAGAATTAAATGAACAGACAATTGAGTTACTCAAAAAAGATCAGGTAATACAGAATGAAACTATAAAAAGACAACAAACAATTACCACTCTTTTAATCGTGGGGTTAACGCTAATATTTATCCTTGGATTATTATTACTAAAGAATAACAGACAAAGAAGAAATAATAATAAATTACTAGTTCTTAAATCCTTGAGAACCCAAATGAATCCTCACTTTATTTTTAATTCTCTTAACTCGGTTAATAGTTTTATTGCTAAAAAAGATGAGAAATCAGCTAATAAATATTTGGCCGAATTTTCTAAGCTAATGCGAGAAGTACTGGAGACATCACAAGTAGATTTTATTCCTTTGGCTAAGGAGATTGAACTATTAAAACGGTATTTAAAACTGGAGCATTTTAGGTTTAACAGTCATTTTGACTATACTTTTAATGTTGGAGAAGATATAGTTTTGGATAATTATCAAATTCCACCAATGCTATTACAGCCATTTGTTGAGAATGCAATTTGGCATGGATTGAGATATAAAAAGGAGAAAGGAAATCTTGATATTAAATTTTCACAAGAAACTGATTATTTAAAAGTCACCATTTCTGATAATGGAATAGGGAGAAAGCTTTCAATGGAATCTAAAACTGTGAATCAGAAGAAAATGAAATCAACTGGAATTAAAAATGTGGAGAATCGTCTTGACATTATTAAATCTGTATTTAAAAAAGAACTTGTGATAGATATCAAAGATTTGAATTCAGGTTCGGATACAGGAACACTGGTCGAATTAAAATTATATTAAGAAATGGAGAAGCTAACCGCAATATTAATTGATGATGAGGAGATTAGCAGAGAAATTTTGCGTTCTTATTTAACCGATTATTGCCCAAATGTTGAAATTATTGGAGAAGCAGCAAACATTACTGATGGAGAAAAATTGATAAAAGAGAAATCACCAGCAGTTGTTTTTCTTGATATTGAAATGCCTTACGGAAATGGATTTGATTTAATTGAACGAATAGAAACTATTGATTTTGAAGTAGTTTTCATCACTGCATTTAGTGATTATGCTATTAAAGCACTTAATTTAAGCGCTAGTTATTACATTCTTAAACCTATAGACATTGATGAATTAGTTGCTGCAGTAGATAAGATTAACGTAAAAAGGAATAACAAAGACTCTTTAAGTAATACCAAAATTTTAGCAGAGAATATTAAATCACTCAATAACAAAGAGCAAAAGATGGTAATTCCTCAGTTAGATGGTTTTGAGGTTATTAAAATAAATTCAATAATTCGAGCAGAGGCTTCTGACAATTATACTATTCTGTATTTAGAAGAGAATAAAAAATATGTTTTATCCAAAACCTTGAAATATTACGAAGAATTACTGACCGAATACGGTTTTTTACGAACTCATAAGTCTCATTTGCTTAATTTGGCTCAAATAGTGAAATATAAAAAGGGAAAAGTAGGGCAAGCAATTATGAGTGATGGTAGCTCAGTACTAGTGTCTTCAGGAGCGAAAAAGGAGTTAATGAACTTTTTTTCTTAGCGTTTAAATTTTAATTCAAAAAAACTAAAAATTTAGCTTGTATAGAATAGAATTAATTATCTATATTTGCAGACCGAAAAAATGGTGGTTGTAGCTCAGTTGGTTAGAGCACTGGTTTGTGGTGCCGGGGGTCGCGGGTTCGAATCCCGTCATCCACCCTTAATTTTAAAAAGACTTTCTGAAAAGAAGGTCTTTTTTTTTGGGTTAATTTTTAGAATATCTTCTATATAAGTTAAAAATTAATGATGCTAAAGTCCCTCCAATAAAGGGTGCAAGTATATAAACAGTGAAAAAACTATAAGGAATGGGTGGAAAAGCTGCATCTTTCCAGCCACCAAAATAAGCAACTAATCTTGGTCCGAAATCACGAGCGGGATTAAAACCTCCTTGAGTATCTGGTGCAATCCAAAGTATTAATAATGTAATAGTTAATCCAATTAATAATGGAGCAATATTTCCTATTTTCCTTCGCGTTTTACCAATAATCAGTATAACAAAAACTAATACAAAAGTACCTTTGGCTTCAGCATACATTGCATTTACCAAGTCACCATATTTCCCATACCAATTTCCTGTTTTAAAGTATTCACCAAACATCCTCGCAGATTCTCTAGAATTTATTGTTCCCCTAATAATTCCATTTGCATGTTCGAACTCTATGAGTTGAGAATTAAAAAGTATGAAAACTAAAAGACCAGCTATAACAGCTCCCATAAATTGAAATAGAATAAAAGAGAGTAGAGTAGTAGCGCATATTTTTTTTTCTAAATACAAGGATAAACTAACAGCTGGATTAAGATGAGCAGGACAAAATTTCCTAACAGAGTAAATTGCCAGAGCCACTCCAATCCCCCAGATTATTGCAACTTCTAATAAACTAGATAATCCTATACTAAGAGTAGAAATAGCCACTGAGCTACAACCAATAAACACCAAAATAAACGTACCAATTAATTCTCCTAAAGATTGCTTAAGCATTAGTATCTTTTAAAAGTGAGAAAATATAAAATAACTCTGTTCCTATTTCTATGGATCTTTCGTCATACTTTTGTTTTTCTAACTCAGTATTGTCAAAAGCCTTAGGGTCATTGTATCTCAAAGGAATTCGAGCATCACAATTAGGAATAAAAGGGCAATTTTCATCTGCATGAGAGCATGTCATTATTGCTGCAAAGTTTTCAGTTGGAAGCGAGGAGTGAGATAAATCTTTTGAGAACAATAGAATTTCATTTTTCACTTCGTCAAACTTAACTCCAAACAAAGGATTCTCATCACCTTCTTCCGAGATAACAAATCCATGTCTTTTTAAACTTGAAATAGTTCTTGAATTAGCCTCTGTGACTTCTGTACCAACAGAAAATGAATTTACTGGCACCTTGTAATGCAAAGAAGCTAAATGCGCCCATACTTGCGAAAATTGACTTCTTCTAGAATTATGAGTACAAACAAAAACAAGATTAATATATTCATCTTGTTTTATTTTAGATGAAAGATAATTAACCAATTCATTTAGTTCTTCTTTCCTTTCATTAGAAATAGAACTGTAATCAAAATTTGTTATTATATTTTTAATAGAATCAAACATAGCTCTAGATTAACAACAGCCTCCACCAGGAGTACAAGAGTTAGAAACTTCAGTAGTCTCAGTTAAACCACTTAATGATACTTTTATTTTTGCAGGAGGAATTCCACAATCGTCCTTTGCTAAGCAATCTGTTTGAGTAGAAGTTAATTTAAAAACTCCTTCCTCAAATTTAACTCCGTACTTTCCAATCGTATCACCTTGGTATTCAATCTCTATCTCATCATTTTTTATTCCTAATTTACTTTCGGATAGATTTATTATGTTCATCAATTTTTCGGGATGTAACCTGTGGTCGTAATCATTTGCTTTCCAAAGCTGGAAGTTAACAACACTTTCGTTTCTCGTTGTTCCTCCACAATCAATAAATTTCTTTGTTATTTGTCCTACTTCAGTTACATGAAAATGAGCTGGAACTCTTTCTCCAGTTGGTAATTCAAAGTGTAGGTTTTCTAATTCGTTAAGTTGTGTTTTAAATTCTGATAATTTCATAATTGATAGTTTTAGCAACACTTATTGCCACCACAGCAAGCATGTTGATTAAATAAATGATTAAACGTTTCTTTAATTTTTGTCCAATTTTCTGGGTTAATACAATAACTCATTGATTTTCCTTCAATAGTACCCTTAATGATCCCAATTGATTTAAGCTCTTTTAGATGTTGACTTATAGTAGCTTGTGCTAATCCTAGTTCTTCTACTAATTGAGAATTAATACATGAATTAGTATTGAGCATTTGTTCCAAAATTGCTATTCGAGCAGGATGACCAAATACTTTTGCAAACAATGCAAGTTGGTTTTGCTCTTCGGTAAATAAAGTTGTTTTTGTTAATCCCATAGTTATATATTGCAATATTACGATAATAAAGTTTGTATTCCAAATGTTAAAATTGAAATATTCGTTTTATACATTTAAAGTGTAATTATAAAATAATGAAGAGAGAATTAAATGATGTAGTGATAATTGGTGCAGGGCTATCTGGATTAACTTTGGCTTATTTACTAAGAGATAAAGGTTTGTCGGTTAAAATTATTGAAGCTGGAGATAGATTAGGAGGGAGAATTTATACTCATAAAACAAAAAATGGAGAGTTAATAGATTTAGGAGCAGCATGGATTACTAATCAACACAAAGTAATGTTGAATTTGATTAAAGAATTAGAAATACCACTATTTGACCAAGTATATGGCGATACAGCTATATACGAACCTTTTGGATCTTCAGCTCCTCAGCTAGTTCAATTGCCAAAAAGCGGAGAGTCAACCTATAGAATTCAAGGGGGAACATCAGTTATAATTGATAAATTAGCTTCTTTACTTCGTAAAGAGGATATAATATTAAATGAGAAGGTTGCTGAAATAATTTCAGAAGAGGGTTTTATACAAGTTAATACTGAGTCAGGGGAAACAATTTCTAGCAAAAAAGTAATAACTACACTTCCGCCAAATTTACTTGTTCAATCGATTAAGTTCTCTCCTGAGTTACCTAATGAACTAGTTTCTGTTTGTAAAAAGACACATACATGGATGGGAGAATCTATTAAAGTAGCTGTTACTTTCGATTCTCATTTTTGGAATAAAACCAATTCATCAGGAACTATTTATAGCAATGCTGGTCCTATTCAAGAAATGTGTGAGCATAATGATGCTGATAATAAAACCTTCATTTTAAAAGGTTTTTTTAATAACTCCTATAGTAAAGCAACTTCAGAACAGAGGGAATTACTTGTTATGAATCAGTTATTGAAATACTATGGAGATTATAAAAAATCAATGATTAAGTTCTACGACAAAGTTTGGTCAAAAGATGAATTAACTTTTTGTCCTTATGAATCTGTTGTTATTCCTCATCAAAATAATGGGCATATCATTTTTAATGAGTCTTTTTTAGAAGGAAAACTTCATGTTTCTGGAGCAGAGACAGCTGAATATATGCCAGGATATATGGAAGGAGCAATTAGAAGTACCTATGAAACTATGAAAAATTTAGGCTACTGATTATCTTTTAATTCTCATTTCTTTCAAGAAGCCGAATCTAAATAGATTTTGCTTTTTTTTATACTTTTTAATAATTAATGATAACAAAATTTTCATTATTGATAGTAATACTATTAATTTGCAGAGTAAAAATATGAATTATTATTTAAATGTCTGTAAAACATGGTAAATGGAATGGAAAATAGCCTAACTCCCGTTAAGAGATTTTGGAAATTATTGAGTCGAGACAAAAAAGAAATAAGGTATATATACTTATATGCTATTTTTAATGGTCTTGTAAATTTGTCCTTGCCAATTGGAATTCAGGCAATAATAAATCTAATTCAAGGAGGTGAAGTAAGCACAGCTTGGATTGTACTTGTAACCTTTGTTATTTTAGGAATAGTGTTTTCGGGAATTCTTCAGATTAGTCAGCTAAAAATTACTGAGATACTTCAGCAAAGACTATTTACTAGAGCTGCTTTTGAATTTGCATTCAGGATTCCAAATATTAAGATGTCAGCTTTATATAAGCACTACGCTCCAGAATTGATGAATCGTTTTTTTGATATTATTTCTGTTCAAAAAGGGATTTCTAAAATACTTATTGATTTTTCTTCAGCTTCTATTCAAGTAGTATTTGGATTGATTTTACTATCTCTTTATCATCCATTTTTTATTATTTTCAGTTTGATATTAGTGATTCTAGTTTGGGCAATTTTTCAATTCACAGCCAAAATAGGACTTCAAACAAGTTTAATAGAATCTAAAAATAAATACAATGTAGCTCACTGGTTGCAAGAGATGGCTAGGACTAACATTAGTTTTAAACTTGCTGGTAAAACTCAACTACCATTAGAGGTAACTGACGAAAGAACTGGAAAATATATTGAAGCAAGAGAGAGTCATTTTAAAATTCTATTAAAACAATATTCATTGTTAGTAGTATTTAAAGTGATTGTTGCTGCGGGTCTACTTATAATAGGAAGTATACTAGTAATGGAGCAACAAATGAATATCGGGCAGTTTGTAGCTGCTGAAATCATCATATTATTAGTGATTAATTCAGTTGAGAAACTTATAGTTAGTTTAGAAACAATTTATGATGTACTTACTTCATTAGAAAAAATAGGACAAGTAACAGATCTTGAACTGGAAAAAAGTGATGGACTATGTATCCTTGATCATTTGGAAGAAGGAGGAATGAAGGTTGAATTAAGTAAAGTTAATTTCAGTTATATGGATGAGCAAGATCCTGTAATAAAGGATATTAGCTTTTCTTTAAATCCAAATGAAAAAGTATTATTAATAGGGGATAACGACTCTGGAAAATCAACTTTACTGTATTTAATTTCAGCTCTTTACGCACCATCTAGCGGTTACATTACTTACAATGATCTACCTCAAGGAAATCTTAAATTAAGCACTTTAAGAAACGTAATTGGTGATTGCCTAAGAGAAGAATTACTATTTGATGGAACTGTATATGATAATATTAAAATGGGTAGAGAGAATGCTTCATTTGAAAATATTAAGTGGGCAGTTAAAAATATAGGTTTAGAAGAGCAGATTAAAAGATTACCGCAAGGATATGATACTTTAATTGACTCAAGAGGGCAGAAATTCTCTAAAGGAATAATAGATAAAATACTATTAGCCAGGAGTATTGCAGACAAGCCAAGGCTATTATTAATTAAAGATGCTTTTGGAGCAATTTCTCCTAACGAAAGAAATAGAATCTTAAATTTCTTAACGCATAAGGATAGATGTTGGACCCTAATTTTAGCATCATCTAACTCTGCATTGGCAGAAAAGATGGACAAAGTTATTGTATTGAATGATGGAGAAATAAAGGGGATTGGAAGTTATAACTCAATTAAAGAATTATTATAAACTATAGAGTATGTTAAATATTTCGAAAAATAGTATAATGGATAGGGTGGATGAAAGCAATTTCAAAACTCTATTAAAAGTGGAAGGAAGAAGTTCGCGAAGATCATTTATTCGCTTTCTATACGCGATTTCAATAGTTTCAATAATATTATTGTTTTTACCATGGACACAGAATATTAGAACCAATGGAAGTGTAACAACTTTAAAACCTGATCAAAGACCACAAACTATTAATTCAGTTATTCCTGGAAGAATAGAGAAATGGTATGTACAAGAAGGAGATTTTGTAAAAAAAGGTGATACAATTGCATTTTTATCAGAGGTTAAAGACAAATTTTTTGATACTAGTTTACTGTCAAGAACCCAAAGTCAAATGGACTTAAAAAGTTCTTCGGTAGATTCATATAAAAGTAAGGTAATCGCTTTGAATGGTCAGAAAAGGGCCATGGAAGAACTAAGGAGGCTAAAGATACAGCAAGGTAAAAACAAGCTGATGCAATCTAGGCTTAAAGCTCAAAATGATTCAAATAATTATCAAGCTGCAATTGCAAACTATGGAGCAGCAAGGAGTCAGTTTAACAGGATGGATAGTTTGTATCAAGAAGGATTAAAGTCTCTTACAGATTTTGAAAACAGAAGGGTAAAAGAACAAAAAGCATTAGCATACAAAATTGAAGCTCAAAATAAATGGCTTACAAGCCAAAATGAGATCATTAATACACAAGTAGAATTATCTAACATTAGAGTAAAGTTCGACTCCGATATTGCTAAGGTTAATTCTGATATATTCTCTACACTTTCTACTCAATTTGATTCAGAGGGAACGGTAACTAAAATGATGAACGAGCTATCAAACTATTCAAAAAGAAGCAGTTTGCATTATATTTTAGCTCCTCAAAACGGATATGTTTCGAGTTTAATATATTCTGGAATAGGAGAAACAATTAAGGAAGGTGAACCAGTTGTAAGAATTATGCCAACTCAATATCAATTAGCTGTGGAGCTATTTGTGGAGCCCATAGATTTACCACTTTTGCAAATTGGACAACAAGTTAGGTTGCAATTTGATGGTTGGCCAGCTATAGTATTTGCAGGATGGCCAAATACTAGTTATGGAACTTATGGTGGAGAAGTATATGCAATGGATATGTATTTGGGAGATAATGGAAAGTACAGAATACTAGTAAAACCTGATACATCTGACCATGCTTGGCCAGATGCACTCATGTATGGAGGTGGAACTAATAATATGATTTTGTTAAATGATGTGCCTGTTTGGTATGAGTTATGGAGAAACATTAATGGATTTCCGCCTGACTTTTATAAAAAGCATAAAAAATTAAAGGGAATTAAAAAATGATAAATAATTACTTTACATACGTGAAATACTTTTTGCTTTCTTCATTTTTCTTATTGTTTTTTGTTTTGGCTTCTTGTCAAAACAACAACACAGTTTTTACTTTCGAAGAATTCATAAATCTGGTTAAGAGTAATCATCCTATTGCTATTCAAGCTAATCTTCAGGTTGAAAAGGGGCAGGCTTATTTACTTAAATCTAGAGGTGGATTTGATCCAAAACTTTATGGTACTGCAGGACAAAAATATTTTGACGAAAAACAATATTATAGTTTAATAAATGGTGGTATTAAAGTTCCTACATGGTTTGGTATTACTGTAGAAGCCGGTTATGAAACAAACGAAGGGATTTTTTTAAATCCAGAAAACAAAGATCCATTAAATGGATTATGGAATGCAGGTGTTTCTGTAAATCTTGGTAAAGGTTTATTTATTGATGAACGAAGAGCTGAATTAAAGAAAGCAAAAATCTATGCAAATAGTACTGAGGCTCAACAGAGAGTCATTCTAAACGACTTACTCTATCAATCTACTATAGTTTACTGGGAATGGTTTAAAGCATATCATAAAGTAGCTATTTATGAGAATACACTATCTAATGCAGAATTAAGATTCAAAGCAATAAAAACCGAAGCCAGGTTTGGAAATAAACCATCTATAGATACTTTGGAGTCTTTAATTTTAGTTCAGAACCGACAAATAGGTTTACAACAAGCACTTTTAGAGTATCGTAACAATACCAATTTACTTCAAATTTATATGTGGCAAGAAGGTATTATTCCTTTAGAGGTCGATTCTACAATAGTTCCTGTGGCAATCGATACCAGTTTAATCCAAATTGCAAGTAGAGAATTGTTAATTCAATCAGATTTATTAATCTCTTCTCATCCAGAATTAATCAAGTATGCTTATTTGATTGATATGGAACGAATAGATTTAAGACTAAATAAAGAAAACCTAAAGCCTACAATTGAACTTAAGTACAATGCTTTAGCTGATAATACTTTTGAGAATACATTTGATACTTACAATGTAAATAATTACAAATGGGGAGCTGAATTTAGTTTTCCAATTTTCATTAGAAAGGAAAGGGGAGAGTTAAGGCTTTCTAAGCTAGAGATTAGAGATATGGAAGCTGGTTTTGCTGATAAATCTCAATTTGTAAGGTATAAGGTTTATAGTGCATATAACTCATGGAATATAAGCTATAATAAAGCCTTGCTATATAATAACACTCAAAACAATTACGAAAGTTTATTAGATGCTGAGTTAAGACTATTTAATATAGGTGAGAGTTCTATCTTTATGATAAACTCAAGAGAAAAGAATTTCATTTATTCACAAATAGAATTTGTAAATAGCTTGGCAGAAAACAGAAAGGCAGAAGTGAAAATGAAATATGCTCTAGGTTTATTAGCTCCTTAATTACATAACTAAATCAATAGTTGATATGTGGAATTGTCCCAATTGTAATCGAAACTTTTATACTACCAATCAATCGCATACATGCTCCCAAACAGAAATAGGAGAATTATTCAAGAATAAATCTGATGAGCTTGTTTTAGCTTTTGATGCCATAATTAATTTAACTGAACCCTGGAAGCCAAATACTTTTGGAGCAGCTAAGCACAGTATAGTTTTTCATAGTAAAAGAGCATGGCTAATTGTTAAACCTATGAAAAGTGAGTTAGATTTAAAATTCTATTTAGATACAGAACTTGAATCAGAAGTATTTAAAAAAGTAACAGACTTCTTCGGGAAATATGCTCATCATATAAGGATTAAAAACGAACAAGACTTAAATAAAGAAGTAGTTGATTTGCTTCGTATTGGTTTTGACTATTCGATTAGATAACATAATTTACTAATCATTAAATAGCATTAAAGTATTTTATTTTAGAGCAAAAAAAAGCAAGTTTATTAAACTTGCTTTTTTAATTAATAATATGTTTTGATTATTCTGGTTGAGGCTTTTTGATTACTAGTACATGTCCAAAGTACTCATGTTCTTCACCATTGTTTCCATCTTTAGCCATTATCTTCCAAACGTAAGCATCTTCAGGAACTAACTCACCTCCATTGTTGATTTTTCCGTTCCATTTTTCTGTTACATCAGTAGTTGAGAATAATACTTCTCCCCATCTATTAAATATTATGAAAGAGTATCCATCAGGATCAATTTTCTCTCCGTTAGGACCAAATTCATCATTTAATCCATCTCCATTTGGAGTAAACGAACTTGGTAAGTATAAAGAATACAAACCATCAATTACAACATCTCTTGTAATAGTATCAGCACAACCATAAGCCGTAGTTACCATAAGTGTAACAGGGTAAGTTCCACTGTTTACATCTGGGTATTTAACTAATGGATTTTGATTAGTAGAATTAGTAGGGTATCCCGGAAGATTAATTCCAAAGTCCCAAACCCATTGAGTTGCAAATGAACTAGACTGATCGTAAAAGTTAATATTAGGATTAGCAATGTTTGTAGGTTGAGGATTCATTGTGAAAAATGCAGTTGGCATTGGGTATACATTTACTAAATTGGTGTAAATAGTGTCAGATATACATCCGTTAGGCGAAGTTATAGTTACTGAAACAGAATAATCTCCTGCAATAGCATATGTATGAACCATAGGATTAGTTAATGCGCTAGATGTAGTACCATCTCCAAAATCCCAAGCAATAGTTCCGATTCTAGAAGGGTCGGTATTATTAGTAAAAGTTACAGTAACAGGCTCACACCCATTATTAGTATCTATAACAATTTGTATTTCTGGATAATCGGTTACAGCTTCAATATAAACATAAGCAGTATCAGTACAACCTCCAGTAGTATCAGTAACAATTAACTGATAGTTAGTTGATACAGGTGGCTGAGCTGTTGTAGTAGGAGAGTTAGGAGTTCCTAATGAGGCAGTTGGTGTCCAACTATAAGCATAGTTATTTAATGAACTACATCTAATAGCAATATCATCTACAGCCCAGTTGTCTTGTCCTCCACCACCATGAGATGGTTGAGTCCATCTAAAGATTGCATTCGTAACACCAGCTGGCATTGGAAAAGAAAATGATTGCCACCCAGTATTAACTAGCCAACCTAAATAGTTATGGTTTCTAAGAGTTGTCCATGTTGTACCTCCATTTGTTGAATATTGGAAAAGAACAGGATCAGCACTTTCAACATTATCACAAGCAAAACCAGAAGCAGCATTTCCTAATCTAATAGCATATTCTATTTGAGTACAATTTCCTACTTGTATAGATGCGGTTTGTAAAACTCTTGTACCAGCTCCATTAAAGTTCATTGAGTTAGGAGGAGAGTTAGCTCCACATCCTGTTCCAATTGAACCTCCAGATATTGTACTTAAGAAACCAAAAGGACTTAAAGAGTTATCAAAGTTATCTTCAAAATCTCCAATTGATAAAGCAGTATCAACCCAAGCTCTTAAATTAGCAGTTCCATTACATCTTACAGTATCAATATCAGTATAAGCCTGTATATTTGGTTTAACTCCATTAGATACAAAAACACTGATAGTATCAATTTTTGTACAACCTTGAGAATTTACTGTTACAATTTGATAATTAAACTGACCTGATTGAGTAGGGTTTAATTGAGGATTAGGAATATTGTTAGCTGAAAGCATAGCTGCTGGAGTCCAAGTATATGTATAAGTATCTGCTACAAGTGGAGTAATATTAAATTGGATAGGATCTAATTTACAACTAGCTCCTGAAGACTGAGTTAAATTATAATTAAAGTTAGAAGCTACGGTAACTGTTACAGTATCTTTATTTTTACATCCTCCTGATAAATCACTAGTAACTTCGTAAGTAGAAGTTAAACTAGGTTTTGTCATTACAGGATTACATGTATCACAATCAAAGTTTGTTCCAATATTAATAGGAGGTCCACTAAGCGCCACCCATGAAAACATATTACCACCTCTTGCAACTAATGGTGCACTATCTCCTAAGCAAATAGTAACATCAGGCGACACATAAGTACTTTTAATAACGTTAATTGTTATACTAAATGAAGCTCTTGCAGGTATAGGACATGTTCCATCATCTACAGTTAAACTTACTGAGTTTGTTCCTGGCGCATTAGTTGGTACAGTCCAACAAAGTGTTCCTATTATTGGGTTAATTCCAGAGTAAGATAATGTAGCTCCTGGAAGTACTGAAGTAATATTGGTACTCCATAAAGAAAGAGTATCCATGAAGTTAGTATCACTTACATCAAAATTAACACAAAATGTGTCACCTTCACAAACATCCATTGTTTTGGCTCCAGTAATGGTTCCTTGACCTACTATATTGTATAAAAATGATGGACCAGGATCTGGTGGTATATTTGCAAGACAGTTATAAACAACAATCTGAACATCTCTCATAGTAGTTCCCAGAAGTCTTCCCAATGAATCAAACTCAGAAACCTTAATTGCTACAACAAATGAACCTAATGCATTTGGTAAAAAAGTGATTGTTCCTGTTGTACTATCTAATAGTATTCCATTAATTGGATTTTGAGCTGAATAACCTGCAGTATATGTAGTTGGTGTTCCTGCGGCAGTCAATGGAGCTGTTAATTCGTACGCTAAACTATCTCCATCAGGATCTACAGCACCAAAATTGTATGAAGCATTAGAGTTAATACATACGTAAGGATTTTGAACTCCAGTATATCTTACTGAATTATTACAACTATCAGTTACACTATTCATGGTAGTTTGAAGGTAAATACTCCCAGCAGGAACATTTACAACACCACCAGCTCCTCCATTTCTACAACAACTTCCCCATCCAAAAGTCCATGTGTTACATGGAGCTATAGTTGCCAATCCTGAGTATATGTATCTTCTTCTCCCTTGAAGTGTATTTCCTGTTCCTACGCACCTTGTAAGTAAACTATCTCTAAAACAAACTTGTGATACATTTTGAGTAAGTGTACCTACAAGGTTAAGAGTAATACTTTGAGTAGCGATACCGCAAGTATTTGTACCTGCAATAGTAATTGACTGTGGATTACTGGCTCCACCACAATCCAATGTGATTTCACACCAAAACCTATATTGGCCGTTACTTAAACAATCATAATATATATTACCTCCAGCAAAATGCGAAGAAAGTGAATTTAGTCCAATAAACAGAAGTACGATTAAGAGGAGTAATTTATGTTTCATGTATTTATCTTTTTTTTCTTAACCTCTTAACGAACTGTATCATTACGAGGTTGCTTATATTAACGTTAAAAATAAGAATTTATATTAATAATTTCACAAATATGTAATATTTAGTTCATTGAAAACAAAACTTTTTTTTATTTACTCCGTAAAGGGTCGATTTATATTTGGTTTTAGTTAGGCAAGTTGTATATTTGCAATGGCAAGTCTCTTACGACCAGCTCCTACTTAATCCCCCAGGACGGGAACGTAGCAAGGGTAGGTGGTTGTAGCGGTGCGATAAGAGTAGCTTGCCACTTTTTTATGAATCATATTTTCTTATTCATGAAGTCACTTTCTTCCTTTTTTATTTCATTTTTATATTTAATCATAATTTTTTCCTGTGGAGAAAATCATGAAGCTACGGTTTTGGCCAAAATCACAGAAAAAAAAGAAGAAATTAAAGAAATTGAAATTGAAATTGATTCAAATGAAATAATAATTCAGCAAATTGCTCAAACCTATATAACTAATTCAAATGTATCCCTTAGGTTAAAAGCTTTTGGCGACACAAATTCAGAAACTAATCTTACAATTTATACTAATAAAGGGAAAATGGTTTTGAGTTTATATAAAAACACTCCCTTACATAGAGCAAATATTGTTTTATTAGCAAAAAAGAAGTTATTTGATAATACCTTGTTTTATAGAGTAATAAATAATTTCATGATTCAAGGTGGTAATTCGGATAACCCTCTGATGAGAGATAAAATTGATGCAATTGGTAGATATCGAATTCCAAATGAAATCCAAAAAAGCAACATTCATAAAAAAGGAGCAATAGCAATGGCTGTTTCGCCAGAAGAACAAAGTTTTGGAAAAAAATCAAGCGCTATTAATTTCTATATTATTGAAGGTAGAAAAATGGAAGAGTCTTATTTTAAAGATAATGTAGGAAAAATCTTTACTGGAAAACAATTACAGGTATATATGACTATTGGAGGAGCTCCACATTTAGATGGTGATTATACAGTTTTTGGGGAGGTTGTCTCTGGAATAAGTGTCCTTAATAGAATATCTAATGTTAAGGTAGATGATTATAACTGGCCCCAAAAGGAAGTTATAATTGATAGCATAAGAGCTTACTAATTTTTATTACATTTAGATTATGAACAAGAAGTTTATAGACGTAGAGAAATTAATCGCTAGCAAAAATCCCAAGCTGCTTAAGAGGCTTCCTAACTTTATTATTAAGTATCTCAAGAGAATTCTTCATCAAGAAGAAATAAATCAAATTCTTGATGAAAATAAGGAGTTAATGGGTGTAGATTTTTGTTTAGATATCATTAAGAGATTTAATATCACTGTTGTTTCTCACGGATTAGATAATATCCCAAAAACTGGGGGATTTATTTTTTCATCTAATCATCCTCTTGGGGGAATGGATGCTATGGCATTGGTTAAAGAGATTTCAACAGTACGAAAAGATATTAAGTTCATTGTAAATGATTTACTAATGAACCTTGAGAATCTCAAAGATCTTTTTGTTGGAGTAGATAAGCATAAATCAAACGCTAAAGAATCATTACAGAAAGTAAATGATTTGTTTGCTTCGGATAAAGCTGTGTTTCTTTTCCCAGCAGGGTTGGTAAGTAGAAGAAAAAAAGGAAAAGTAAGAGATTTAGAATGGAAAAAAACATTTATTACTCGTTCCAAAAAACAAAACAAGGATATTATTCCTGTTTTTTTAGATGCTAAATTATCTAATTTCTTTTATCGTTTGTCCAATTTTAGAGAGGGATTGGGAATTAAAGCAAATATTGAAATGATGTATTTGGCAAATGAATTGTTTAAACAAAAAAATGAAGTAATTCATATTTATTTTGGTGAGCCAATTTCTCCAGCTAGTTTTGATAAAAATAAGTCAGACAAAGAGTTAGCAGAAGAATTGAAAAATATCACTTACAATCTTTCAAAAACTAAGAAATAATCTTAATTTCAAGTTATGAATTTAGATTATGTCATTCGTCCAGTATCAAGGGAATTAATTAAGTCTGAGTTATCGGATAATAACTTTGTTAGAGATACTAATAAAGGTGAAAATGAAATTTATATAATCAATCACCACACCTCTCCCAATACTATGCGAGAAATAGGTAGGCTGAGAGAAGTTACTTTTGCATCAGCAGGAGGAGGAACAGGAGAAGAAGTTGATATTGATGAGCTTGATACCTGTGAACTAAATTATGATCAATTAATAGTTTGGTCTCCTGAAGACGAAGAAATACTCGGTGGTTATCGATTTTTTGATTGCACTAAAATCAAAGAAAATTTAAGTGAAATCGATATTTCAACAAAGCATTATTTTAATTTTTCAAATAAATTTGTTTCAGATTATCTACCAACTACCATTGAGCTAGGAAGATCTTGGGTTCAGCCTGATTATCAGCCTTCAGCAACAAATAGAAAAGGACTATTTACTTTAGATAATCTTTGGGATGGTTTGGGAGCTTTGATTATTCTTAATCCAACAGTTAACTATTTTTTTGGTAAAGTAACTATGTACACTGATTATAATAAGGAGGCAAGAGACATATTATTGTCGTTTATGCATCATTATTTTCCTGATAAAGAAGATTTAGTAGATCCAATTCTACCATTAGATATTACCAATGATACATCACAGTTTATTTCAGATTTAAAAGGACTCTCATATAAAGAGGGGCATAGGTTTTTGGGAGCAACATTAAAAGAAAAAGAAGAAAGAATTCCACCACTTATCAATTCTTATATGAATATTTCAGATACCATGAAAACATTTGGTACAGCTGGTAATCCAGAGTTTGGAGGAGTAGAGGAAACAGGGATTTTAGTTACTATTAAAGATATTCATCCTTCCAAATCTGAAAGACACATAGACTCTTTCTCTCAAAAGAAGTAAGTTTGGCGATTACAAATCGTTTTACCTCCCATGTTAAATTATATATTAGGTTTTTTACTTCTCATAGAGATTTACATTTTCTTTATTCTTAAATCTGCTTATTCTGGTAGTCAGTTTAGAATTGCTTTTGGAATTCAATTGGCAGTTGCAATCTTTACATTTATATCTTTAATATATACATCTGGAAGTTTAGGTCATGGGCTCAGCCAAACTACAAAACCGATTAATATATTAATGGGATTATTTATTACTTTTGGAGTAGCTAAACTCGTTTTTATTTCTGTAGCTTTTTTAGAAGATGTAGTAAGAATTTTTACCTATATAATTTCATTATTTACAAGTGGAACAAGTGTAAATTATCCTTCTAGAAGAAAAGCTATTACTCAAATAGGGCTTGGGATAGCAGCTATTCCATTTGCATCTTTTCTATACGGTATGTTTAAAACTAGATATGATTTTAAAGTATTTAAAGAAATATTAGAATTTGATGATTTACCTAAAGAATTTGATGGGTTAAAAGTGGTCCAGTTTTCTGATTTTCATGCAGGAAGTTTGGATGATATAGAAGCTGTGAAATTAGGCCTGGAAACGATACAAAATCTAGCTCCGGATCTTATTTTATTCACAGGTGATTTGGTGAATAATACTTCGGAAGAATTCGATAAATTTATTCCTTATTTAAAAGCACTTTCAGCTCCATTAGGAAAGTTTGCCATATTGGGAAATCACGATTACGGTTTATATTACAAATGGGAAAGTGACGAAGCAAAAGCTCAAAACGAACAAAGAATACGTAACCACCATGATTCAATAGGTTTTGATTTATTAGAGAATCAAAATAGAACAATTGAAAAGAATGGAGCTAAAATAAACCTCTTAGGAGTAGAAAATTGGGGAAGACCACCATTTCCTCCAAAAGGAAATTTAGATAAAGCAAAAGAAGGGATTGTGGATAATACATTCAATTTATTACTTTCTCACGATCCTCATCATTGGGAAGATATAGTTTTAAATGACTCGCAACACATTCATTTGACTTTAAGTGGGCATACTCATGGTATGCAAATGGGAATTGAATTACCCGGATGGAAATGGAGTCCAGTTTCGCTTAGATATAAAAATTGGGCAGGTTTATATCAAGAGAAAGGGCAATATTTATATGTAAACAGAGGGTTTGGGCATATTGGATTCCCTGGAAGAGTTGGTATAAAACCAGAGATTACCTTTTTGGAATTAAAATCAAAAAATTAAGCTCTTTTTAAACACTTTTTTGTTCTTAGAAATGGAAATAATAATTTATCAACAAAACCCCATCAAATAAAGGCTTTTATTGTTGAAAAGTCAGTCGTTTATGCTTCTTTTTAACTACCAATTTAGTTATATTTGTTCTTTACTGAAATGAACAATTTAAGCTAAATTATGAGCGAAGAAAATAAAGGAAATTATTCAGCAGATAATATACAGGCTCTAGAAGGAATGGAGCACGTAAGGTTAAGACCTTCCATGTATATTGGTGATGTTGGATTAAGAGGATTACACCACTTGGTGTATGAGGTTGTAGATAACTCGATTGATGAGGCAATGGCGGGTTATTGCGACACTATTCACGTAATAATAAATGAAGATAATTCTGTTTCTGTTGAAGATAATGGAAGGGGAATTCCAACAGGAATGCACAAAAAAGAAGGTGTTTCGGCACTGGAGGTTGTAATGACTAAAATTGGAGCAGGAGGTAAGTTTGATAAAGACACCTACAAAGTATCTGGAGGACTTCACGGAGTTGGTGTATCATGTGTAAATGCACTTTCTAATCACCTTAAAGCAGAAGTTTTTAGAGATGGAAAATCATTCATGCAAGAGTATGAAAAAGGAAAGCCAGTTTACCCAGTAAAAGAAACAGGTAAATCTGATAAAGTAGGTACAACAGTTACTTTTATTCCTGATGATACCATCTTTAGCGAAAGAACTTATAACTACGAAACTTTATCTACTAGATTAAGAGAGTTATCTTTCCTTAATAAGGGATTGACTCTTACTATTGAAGACAAGAGAAATCTTGATGAAGAAGGAGAAACAATAAAGGAAACTTTTTTATCAAAAGATGGACTAAAAGAATTTGTTCAATTTTTAGATTCAACTAGAGAGCCAATCATTGGAGATGTTATTCACATGGAAGGTGAAAAGAATGGAGTTCCTGTTGAAGTTGCAATGATCTATAACACTTCTTACTCAGAAAATATTTTTTCTTACGTAAACAACATTAATACTCACGAAGGAGGAACTCACTTATCTGGATTTAGAAGAGGATTAACGAGTACACTTAAAAAGTATGCTGAAGAATCGGGATTATTAGATAAATTAAAGTTTGAGATTGCTGGAGATGATTTCCGTGAAGGATTAACAGCAATTGTATCGGTAAAAGTTGGTGAGCCACAATTTGAAGGGCAAACAAAAACTAAATTAGGTAACAGAGAGGTTAATGCTCCTGTAAGTCAGGCAGTATCACAAATGTTAACAGATTATTTGGAAGAAAATCCAAATGATGCTAAAACGATTATCCAAAAAGTAATCCTTGCAGCTACAGCTCGTCATGCAGCACGTAAAGCAAGGGAAATGGTTCAAAGAAAGACAGTAATGTCTGGAGGTGGATTGCCAGGAAAACTTTCAGATTGTTCTGGAAATGATCCAGCAGAATGCGAATTGTACTTAGTCGAGGGAGATTCGGCAGGAGGAACAGCTAAGCAAGGTAGAGATAGATTTTTTCAAGCGATACTTCCATTAAGAGGAAAAATATTGAATGTGGAGAAAGCTATGCACCACAAAATATTTGAAAACGAAGAGATAAAGAATATGTATACTGCTTTGGGAGTTCGTATTGGAACTGAGGAAGATAGTAAAGCATTGAACATAGAAAAGCTGAGATATCACAAGATTATCATTATGTGTGATGCAGATGTAGATGGTTCTCACATTGAAACGTTAATTTTAACTTTCTTTTTCCGTCATATGAAGGAATTAATAGAGAAAGGATATATTTATATTGCAACTCCACCTTTATATTTAGTTAAAAAAGGTAAAAAGCAAGAATACGCATGGAATGACGAAGAAAGAGATAAATTAATTGCAGAAATGAAAGGGTCAGGGACAGATTCATCAGTTGGTATTCAAAGATATAAAGGTCTTGGGGAGATGAATGCATCTCAATTATGGGATACGACAATGAACCCAGAGTTTAGAACTTTACGTCAAATTACTATAGAAAGTGTAATTGAAAGTGATAGAACTTTCTCTATGCTTATGGGTGATGAAGTACCGCCAAGAAGAGAATTTATTGAGCAAAATGCAAAATATGCAAATATTGATACATAATTATCGCATTTGTATTGCAGATTAAAAATAGAGTTCTATATTTGCAATCTCAATACGGAAACGTATTTAAAAGTTCTAAAAATCAATACCATTTCTTAATTCCTTATCGGGAGATTTTTAATCTAGAATTAAGTCATATATACTACACTTTTCGGGGTGTAGCGTAGCCCGGTTATCGCGCCACGTTTGGGACGTGGAGGTCGCAGGTTCGAATCCTGCCACCCCGACATTAAAAAGCCTTGTAATCTATGATTACAAGGCTTTTTTGATTTAAGTAAGTTTAGAAGTTTATATCAATTGAATTCATCCATCAAGCTCTTTCGTCTTTCACCAAAAGCTTCTGGATTTCTCTCTTTTAGAGCTTTTTCAATTTCTGTTTTTTTGGAATTGAAAGAAAACTCACCTTTATAATTAGCAACTGAGACACTTAAGAAAGCCAAAAAGCTTAAAGCTGTTATTCCGTAGGTTAGCTTTTTAATCCAATCAGTTTTAAACCAGTATTCATATCCATAAAGGCTTAACCATAATGGAACAGGAAAAAGAATTAAGTAGGTACGTGATTCTAGGTGTTTGTTGGATATAGAAAATAAAACAATGGCTGTTAGTAAGGTTAATCCAAAAAGAATTAAGGTTCTTTTAAAATCAATTGTCTTTTTCATTTTATAAAATCCAATCCAAATTAAAGCAAACTGGAAAAAAGAGAATATTTTTATTGCCCACAGACTTATTAAAGAGAAATAACTTTTGGAAGTAGCTACTTCATAAAAATTATAAGTGATAATTACATCATAAGTAGCAAAAGAAAAATACCTTCCGAACAACTCAAATATTCTTAAAAAACTCTTTGGATCAAAGTTTAAATTATCCTCATTGTTAAGATAAATAACCGACCCATAATCTATTATTGTTGGAATTAAAAAACTTCCAGATATTAAAGCCCCTAATATGATATAAATTGGGACTGTCCAAAGTTGAGGAGTTTTGTTCTTAATTTCTAAAAACAATAACACGATAAAAAACGGGATGTACACTACCCAAGTAAGGTGAATTTGGTAAGTAATAAATAATGAAAAGCTCATTAAAGCAAAGTAGATTCCCACTTGTTTAAAAATGAGTTTATCGCGATATATGAATAACTCGAATACAGGAATAAATAAAAGAGCTCCGGTAAATATTAAATAAGCTGTATTAAGCAAAACAGTTCCATGGTATAAGTAAAAGGGAAGAAGTAGAAAAAGAGCTAATAAAAAATTTAGATTCAAAGATGGAAATCGTTTTTTACCATACAGAGCAAGTAATATTAAACCAATAGCCGAAAGAAGATTTGAAAAAAATATTGGAGAGTAAGGATGATTATAAACTTGTAAAGGAAATCCAGCCAGGAACCCTTGCATTCCTCCTGGCAATCTTGTTTCTGACCAAACAACATCAGGCCCCCAGTATGACCATGTATCATTAAAAGCATACTCTAAACCAATAAGGTATATCTGCTCATAATCTTCGTGATTAAAATTAATTTGTATTCCGAAAAAAATACGGAAGCAAACCAAAATAGAAACAAGAAGTATGGTTATTATGTTACTTTTCAAAATGAATTTGATTGTTTAAAAACAGTTATTGTTTTTCAAAAAATAGTTCATATTCTTTTACTTCAACATCACCAGAAGTATAGTTTTCTGTTGTCTTTCCTTTAAGATTCAGTTCTTTATTAGTTAACCTGTTAATAATAAAAAGCTCTGATAAAAACAACCCTGAGTTCACAGTTCTTATTCCGTTCGTTTCATTTTGAGTTATTGAAACAAGGAAAGCTTCTTTTTTTTTTAATTCTTGATTTTTATTCTTTTGAAGAAAAGTCCAGCTCCCAATATCTTTTATTTCATCAAAATCTTCCACTATAATTCGTGTAAAATTATTTTTCTTTTCAAAAGTGATATTATTGGAATATGATTTAATGATTTCTGAGCCAGAAGCCGTCATTTTTTTGATTCCAGGTTCATAAATAATATCAGAAGTTGAAGTACTTCCGTTAGAGGTATAGTTGGTAGTTTCAATACCGGAGATTAGTTTCCAAGTCCCGGTTAATCTATTTGTTCTTGTTCTTAAAGATACCAAAGGATCATTATCTCCTTTTCTTAAACAAGAAAAAGAAACAAGTACAATTACTAATGCTGCTATGGTTAAATTAAGATACCTTTTCATTTTCTTTATCGAATTGAGTTTTTAGATCTCCTGTTAAATTTAACGTATTAATTATAGATTGTTTTGAGGGCTTTAGAGTGAAAAAATAAATCATTAATGCGACAGCAAATAAAAGATAAACGAGATTTCCAGAAAGTAAGTAAGCAACTAAAGCAAGTAGGCTAGGACCTTCGATAAAGGCAAATTTTATTATTAATGCCGAAAGGTAATTGTCTAATTTAGTCTTTAATGAGTTTTGTTTAAATGTTCTGTTTATCAGTTTTTTAAAAATAAAATTTCCAATTAGTATTCCCAATAGTATTACAATTGGCACTACAAACAAGAAAGCTCCTGATTCTGAAAAATTAACTTCAGTACTTGGATTCATATAGTAAGTAACTCCAGCAAATACAATCATACCTACTAGTAATGCAATATGAACAAGTTGCATGCTTCTTAAGTATTGTTTAGGTGTTTGGTCTTGTAAAGAATTTGTTGCCATGGTAGTTAGTTGTTATATTCAATCTTTTCGGGGTAGAAAGTAGATGTTTTTAATTCTGACCCATCTTTCATTATAAAGATAACAGAATAACCATTCTCTTGTTTAATAATCTCACAACTTTCCATTTCGCTTTTATGGAAACCAAAACCTTTATTTACATAAAATAGGTTCATTTTTTTTTCAAAAAGTCCTTCTTTTATATACAAATAAGGCAATCTATTTGCTGTCATTAAAAAACCACTTTCATTTTCAATACGGTATTTTTTAGAAGAATACACGTTATTCCTTTCGAAATCAACTAAGTTATATACGCTTATTATACTGCTTAAAAGAATTACTGAAAACAAAATTATCTCAATAAAAACCTGATTTGATTTGTGTTTAAAATCTGACAATACATAACTACAGATGAATGCAATATTAAGTCCAATTAATAGAAATATATCGGATTTATAACCGCTCCAACTCCAGTCGAAATCACTCATTATTAATGAGCTTGCGACTATTAAAAAAAGTATAATAGTTATTAGAGAAAAAACAATTCTAGTAGACTTTGAATAGGTCAATTTTTTGGTTAGCCTTTTTATTAAAAAAGGTGAAAGTCCTACAACTATAATTCCTATAAAAAACAACAATACGTAAACCATAATAGACTAAAATAATTCAATTAAAGCAATACTCAAAACTTAGCTTAGACTTATTGTATGATAATTTTTTCATAAAAATATTCTTCACCCGAAGTTAGCTTAATTATATAGGCTCCACTCATTAAGTTTGCAACATCAATGGACAATTTACTTCCGTTTATTATTTCTTTTTTATTATAAACTAATTTATTATCCAAACTAGTAATAGTTACTGTAATAGATTTGTTATCAATACTTTTTGAAACAATATTAATTGTGTTTTTTGCAGGGTTAGGATAAATATTAACATCTAAAATTTTATTAACTTCATTTATATTTGTTGAGTTTTGAACACATGCATACAAGAAAGGAACTGTGTAATCAATTAAAGTATCTAAATATTTCCAAGAATCTGTAAGAGGGAAAAACCAAGGGCAATGAGTTGCTCCATACATTGGATAAAACAAATTAGGAACTCCCACATTATTTGCTCTGATTGCTAAATTAAGTGAACTAGAAGTTGTAATTAAAGGATCGTTTGTTCCGTGAATAATAAGTAAAGATGGATTTGGGTTAATCTCTATTGCAGATGTATCAAATAATAGTTCATTTAATACTGTTTTTGTACCTCCGCAAAAACAAAGAGCGGCTTTTGTTTGAGAGCTAAATCCAGGATTACCACTATTACCTTCTACTGTAACATTAGTTGATTGAGGAGAACTTGGAGAATACAAAACTTCGCTAGTCTTATTTATATAAGTTGTTGTCATTGCGGTAATTGCTCCAGCAGATTCACCGCCAATAAATATTAAAGAAGTATCTATTTTACATGTTGTTCTATTAGATTTAAAAAAACGAACAGCAGCTTTAGCATCATGCATTGCATTAATAACAGCTCTATTGCTAATACTAGTATCTAATCTGTAATTTATACATGCAACAGCATATCCTCTTCGTGCCATACTATCGCTAAAAGCTACTATATGAACTAAGTTTTTACTTTGATTTGTATCAATAAAACCTCCGCCATGTACATAAATAACTAAGGGTCTTTCTGTTGCTATGTCTCCTGTGGGCTCATAAAAATCTAAAAGTAAATTTTGAGTATTCCCTCTGTAATTGGTAGAAGATCCGTACTGAATATTACTGGAGACTGTTGTAGAACTGAAAACAGGAGTTAAATACCTTTGAGCAAAACTTTTTACTGATAATAATGATAAAAGAAGCATTATATATAGTGACTTAAACATAGGTTTTTATTTTAAATCAAAATTAAGGAAAATAAGCCTTAAGCTATAAATGTTGACAATAACTTCTAAAGACTAAGATGTTTAGAAAGTAAACCTTATAAAAAGATGTTGAATAAAAAGGAATCTCACACTAATTTTTAATGAAATAATCCTTATTTTTGTGAGTCTTAAAACTTAAAACACACATTACAACATAACTATGGCAGAAATAGAAGTTCTATTACCAAAAATGGGAGAAAGTGTAGCTGAAGCTACCGTTATCACTTGGTTGAAAGAGGTTGGAGAAACCATTGAAGCTGAGGAATCATTGATAGAAATTGCTACTGATAAAGTAGATTCTGAAGTTCCAGCACCAGCTGATGGAGTTTTAGTAAAAAAACTATTTGCCGAAGGTGAAGTTGCTCAAGTAGGTGATGTTATCGCAATTATTTCTACTGAAGGTGGAGCAGAAACGACTGTTTCGGCACCAGCAGAAACTAAAACTGAAGCTCCAGCAGCAGTTGTTGAGCAAGTTGCCGCACCATTAGCTAAATCAGTAACAGAACAAGTTGAATTAACTAAGACTGGAGATTCAGGAAAATTTTATTCTCCATTGGTAAGAAATATCGCTAAAGAAGAAGGTGTTTCTATGGCTGAATTAGAAGCTATACAAGGTAGTGGAAAGGAAGGAAGAGTAAATAAAGGAGATATTTTAGCTTATGTCGAAAACAATAAAGGAGGGAATGTAGTTTCAGCACCTGCTCCTTCATCAATAGATAAAGAAACTCCTGATAAGATCATTAGTTCAACAGCAAGCAAACCACTTCCAAAGCCATCAATACCAGTAGGCCCTAATGATACAATTGTGGAAATGGACAGAATGAGAAAGTTAATTGCTGATCACATGGTGATGAGTAAGCAAACTTCTCCTCACGTAACTTCTTATGTTGAGGCTGACGTTACTAATATTGTAAACTGGAGAAACGGAGTAAAAGATAGATTCTTTAAAGAAAACGGAGAAAAAATCACATTCACACCAATCTTTATCGAAGCAATTGCTAAAGCAATTAAAGATATGCCAGGGATAAATGTTTCTATTGATGGAACAAACATTATCCAAAGAGGAAATATTAATATAGGAATGGCTGCAGCTTTACCATCAGGAAACTTAATTGTTCCGGTAATCAGAAATGCAGATAGATTGAATCTTTTAGGTGTAACTAAAGCAGTAAATGATTTAGCTAAAAGAGCAAGAGCAGGAAAATTATTGCCAGACGATATACAGGGAGGAACTTACACTATGACTAACGTAGGAACCTTTGGAAACGTAATGGGAACTCCTATTATCAATCAACCACAAGTTGCAATAATGGCTGTAGGAGCAATTCGTAAAATGGTTTCTGTTATCGAAACTCCACATGGTGATACAATAGGAATAAGACACAAAATGTTCTTATCTCATGCATACGATCATAGAGTTGTAGATGGAGCGCTAGGAGGTATGTTTGTTCGTAAAGTAGCAGATTACTTAGAGTCATTTGATCCTAATACAGAAATATAGAATAAACTGAAGCCTGAGTCCTACCAAATGGGAGAGTATCGAAGGTTAACTTTTAAATATAAAAAATTCAAAAGCTCTTCATTAATAGTTAATGAAGAGCTTTTTTTAAAAAACTAAACAATGAACTTAAGCTTAACAAGACCAATCGCATTTTTTGACCTTGAAACTACAGGTGTTGATGTATCTAAAGATAGAATCGTAGAAATTTCTATTCAGAAATTAATGCCAAATGGTGATAAAGAGACTTTTACAAAACGAGTGAATCCAGAAATGCCAATTCCAATTGAATCTTCTGAAGTTCATGGGATCTATGATTTTGATGTGTTAAAAGAAAAAACTTGGAAAGAAGTAGCTCCTGAAGCTGTTGCTTTCTTTGGTGATGCTGATTTAGCCGGATACAACTCTAATAGATTTGATATTCCTATGCTAATGGAGGAATTGTTGAGAGTGGAAGTGGAGATGGATATGAAGGACAGAAAGAGAATTGATGTTCAGAATATTTTTTACAAGCAAGAAAAAAGAACACTTGTAGCTGCACTTAAATTCTATTGTGATAAAGATTTGGAAAACGCCCACAGTGCAGAGGCTGATACTACTGCAACAATGGATGTTTTGCTGGCTCAAATAGACCGTTATGAAGATGTAGAAGGAAATGTAGATTTCCTAGCTGAATACTCAGAAATGGGGAATAAAATGGCTGATTACGCAGGACGTTTTGTTTTTAATGCAGATGGAGAGCCTTGTTTTAACTTCGGTAAGCACAAAGGAAAAACAATCGAAGAAGTACTAAGAAGAGAACCAAGTTATTACTCTTGGATGATGAACGGAGATTTCCCAAGATATACTAAGAAGGTGTTGCAGGAGGTTAAGGATAACATGTAGACCCTTAATTATTCGTATTAGTTTGTTAAACTATGGGATATAAACCACTTAAAATAACGTTTATAATTCTAATAATTTTATTTAAAATTATTGGGTTAATGTTCTTGTTAGATGAATTAATCTATGATTATAGAGAAACCAGAGTAATTGAAATAGTTATTGCGGTTGTGATTTTCAGTTTTTTGTTTTATTCAATTTATATAAATTATAAAAGTCTTGGATTAAATTCATTTCAATCTAATGCAGAGAATCAAGATGTATTGGACGATTTTCAATCTGTTTCATCTAAGCAAAAGTTAAAAGACATTAGAAATAAACTACTGATTTGTATAATTGTAAATTCGTTTGTCTTTTTATTTATGTTTTCGGTTTTAGTTTCATTTACACTTGTATTATCAGAATCGCCTATATTACTTTCGATTTTAAATCCTGAAATACTCGTGGCGATTTTATTTTCATTGTTAACATTTCTACCCATCATTATGGTTTTTGTAGATTTAAAGAAGAGGAAAAAAATAAATTTAATATAAGTAATGAAAATAATCTGCATAGGAAGAAATTATAGCGAACACGTTAAGGAATTAGGAAATGAGGCTCCAAAAGAACCGTTATTTTTCTTAAAACCAGATTCTGCTATTCTGCCAAAAAGAGTTCCTTTTTATATTCCTGAATTTACCAATGATTTACATTATGAGGTAGAATTATTAGTAAAAATAAACCGATTAGGAAAACACATTGAGGAGCGTTTTGCTAATGAATACTACAGTCAAATTGGATTAGGTATTGATTTTACTGCCAGAGACTTACAGAAAGAGTGTAAAAGTAAAGGTTTGCCTTGGGAGAAAGCCAAAGCATTTGATGGTTCAGCAATAATTGGAAAAGAATTTATTGATAAGTCGGAGTTTGAATCAGTACAAGATATTTCGTTTAGTTTAAACAAAAATGGAGATCAAGTTCAGTTGGGAAATTCCAAAGACATGATTTTTACCATTGATGCAATAATAAGTTATGTTTCTCAGTTTTTTACTCTTAAGATAGGAGACATTATTTACACAGGAACTCCTTCAGGAGTTGGACCAGTAAAAATAGGGGATAAGTTAGAAGGTTTTTTAGGTAAAAAACAGCTTGTTTCTCTCGATATCAAATAAAGTTTAAAGAAATTTAACTTTTTACTACTTGACTTTCAAATTTTTATAAATTATCTTCACTTTTTATTAAAATAAACACCTTTCAATGTAACATTATGAAAGGGCTTACGTAAAAGGTGTTGACGAAGGGAGTAAAAAAGATTTACTTTTACTAATAATATTAATCTAAAACCACTGAATGAGACAATTAAAAATTACCAAATCGATAACGAACAGAGAAAGTCAATCACTTGATAAGTATCTACAGGAAATTAGTAAAGAGACACTAATTACTGCTGAGGAAGAAGTGCTTTTAGCACAGAGGATTAAGAAGGGAGACCAAATCGCTTTGGAAAAATTAATTAAGTCTAACTTAAGATTCGTTATTTCGGTAGCGAAACAATACCAGAACCAAGGATTAACATTACCTGATTTAATTAACGAAGGAAACTTAGGGTTAATTAAAGCTGCTCAAAGATTTGATGAAACAAGAGGATTTAAATTTATCTCATACGCAGTATGGTGGATTAGACAATCTATTCTTCAAGCATTAGCTGAACAAAGTAGAATTGTAAGATTACCATTGAACCAAGTTGGTTCATTGAACAAATTGAACAAAACATTCTCAAGATTAGAGCAACAATACGAAAGAGCTCCAAGTGAACATGAATTGGCAGAAGAGTTAGAAGTAACTAATACTAAAGTAGCTGATACATTAAGAGTAGGAGGAAGACACGTTTCTGTAGATGCACCTTTCCAAGAAGGAGAAGATAACTCATTATTGGACGTATTAATTAACTCGGATTCGCCAACGGCAGATACGGAGTTAATGATTGAATCATTACAAAGAGAAATCAAAAGATCTTTATCTACTTTATCAGAAAGAGAAAGAGAAGTAATCATCTTATTTTTCGGAATAGGAATGAAGCACGGACTTACTCTTGAAGAGATAGGAACTAAATTTGACCTTACTAGAGAAAGAGTGAGACAAATTAAAGAGAAAGCAATCAGAAGATTAAGACAGACTTCTAGAAGTAAACTATTAAAAACGTACTTAGGATAACGTACTAAATACAGTAAGTTCTTTAACAAAAGCATGGCATTAGCCATGCTTTTATTTTATAAGGAAGTTTTTAACAAAAGCTAAATTTCAAGCAATTTTTGGTAAATTTACACAAGCAAAACACAAATAATTTAAACTATGAGCCAAATTGCTTCAAAAGCATTCTATGAGTCGGAGCTAAACGACTGGGTAAATAAAGAAAAATCTGCAATAAGTTTAATCTCTTCAATAGGGAATTTACTTTATGATAAATCAATTGAATTAGTACTTTTTCGTAACCCTTTGGTAGACCAAAGTGTATCGGAAATTCTTAGTTTACATAAGTCCACTGGCGAAGTAACAGGGAAAAAGATAACTGTAGAAGATACTTCTGCATTAGCTAAAGCACTTATAGATATTGATGTTGCTCCATCAAAATTAGATATTGGAAAACTAGCTTCTGAATGGAGTTTGGAGAAAGATAATTTTGGAAGCGTTACTGAATTTTTAACTTCAAAGTTAAGTGGGTTCAAAACTAGCGATAACCAATCGTTAGAGCCAAGAGATGTAATCTTGTATGGATTTGGTAGAATTGGAAGACTTGCAGCCAGAGAGCTTATAAAACAAGCCGGAAAAGGACAACAGTTAAGACTTAGAGCAATTGTAGTTAGAAATAACTCAGAAGATCAAATAAAGAAAAGAGCTTCGTTATTAAGAATGGATTCTGTTCATGGGCCTTTCCCAGGAACAATTTTCGAAGATTACGAAAACAAAAACCTAATCATTAACGGTCAGGTAATTAATATTATTCAAGCAAGTCATCCATCAGAGATTGACTATACTGAATTTGGTATTAATAATGCTCTAGTATTAGATAATACAGGAGTGTTTACTGATAAAGAGGCTTTATCTAATCACTTAAAATCTAAAGGAGTTACTAAAGTTATACTTACAGCTCCAGGAAAAGAGATTCCAAACATTGTTTATGGGATTAACCAAAAGGAATTTAAAATAGAAGATTACGATATATTTTCTGCAGCATCTTGTACTACAAATGCTATTTCACCTATTCTTAAAGTGATTGAAGATAATTATGGAGTAGAAAAAGGACACATTGAAACTGTTCATGCTTACACCAATGACCAGAATTTACTAGATAATTACCACAAAAAACCAAGGAGAGGAAGGTCTGCGGCAATTAATATGGTAATTACATCTACTGGAGCAGGAAAAGCAGTAACTAAAGTAATACCAAGTTTGGCAGGGAAATTAACTGCAAATGCGGTTAGAGTTCCAACACCAAATGGTTCATTAGCAATTATGAATTTATCACTTAATAAAGAAGCATCTTTAGAAGATGTTAATTTAACGGTGAAGAAATATGCAATGGAGGGTGATTTAGTGAACCAAATTAAATTCTCAATTGAAGAGGAGTTGGTTTCTAATGATATCATTGGAAACACTTGTTGTGCTGTATTTGACAGTCATGCAACTATAGTTTCTGAAGATAAGAAGAACGTAGTTTTGTATGTTTGGTACGATAATGAGTTTGGTTACACGAAACAAGTTATTCGTTTAGCTAAATACGTAGCAAATGTTAGAAGATTACTTTATTACTAAGAATGAACATTACCGAACTTATAAAAATAAAACCCTTTCATAATTATGTCAGGGTTTTTTAGCTTAAATCCATTTTGGAACGCAATTTGTTTAGTAAACTTATAGTTATAAAAACTAATGTTAAATTTAACACTATGAAAAATATATTAATAGCACTTTTATTTTTGGTTCCAGTTGCACTTTTTGCACAAACCAAACAGGAAATAGCCAAGGAACAAGCAGTTGAGCAGATTAAACAAATGAAATCTGGAGTGTTACTCGTACGTCTGTATGATAAACACAAAGTAGTTGAAGCCCTTAAAGAGAAGGGAATGGTGAAAAGAGCAGAAGCAATTGCCAAAAAACAGGAAGTATTAAATAAAGAAATTGCTGCTTCTTTCAAAGATTTTAATTTCTGTAAGGTTTATTTCTTTTATAGTGGACATTCAGTTCACCTAATTAATGGTGAGTTGGAGAAAGTTGATTTATATGAAGATGATTTAATTTTAGCAAAAGAATCTAAAATCACTACTAAATATGTGATTGCAGATTTTGGAATGATGAGTGATGAACCAGAAACAAGAACTGAAACTAAGCAAAAGCCAGAGTCAGGAATTTCAGAAAAGAAAACTTATAAAGGAACAAACACTTCTACTTCAATTAAAACTATGTATCTAAGAAATAGTGATTTAACCATGATGGGTAGACCTTTCCCATATTATGTAAGGTTTCATCCTTCACCAATTAAAAAAAGAACGTATCAGGAAGTCGTAGACAAAATGAACGAACAATTAAATGACTTTTATAGTAGCATTTAATTTTCTCCACGAAAAAAAAGAAAATGAAAAAAATATTCCCCCTAGTTATATGTAGCCTAATGGTGTTTGCTTGTTTCTCACAAGAATCAGTGAAAACAGCTAATGTTGTTAATAGTTTAAGAACAATAAATCAGCTTACATTTGATGATATTAATCCCGAAGGAGTTAGCTCACCTCAGTATATTAACTATACTAAATTGGTTAAAAATGCTACTAAAACCGAATTGAGTTCGTATTCGCAAGACACTAATAATGTGGTGAAAGGATTTGTTTTTCTTGCTTTGTTAGAACAGAAGCAAGACACAGTTCTTGAGTTTTATAGACAGACATTAATTAATAAAGACTATGTGATTACAAAGCTTGATGGCATTGATACGGAAGTTTATTTATGCGATTTTTTAAGAGCTAAAGCTATTGAAATGATTGAGTTTTCAAGTAATAACTACCAAGATAAAAAGTATTTTGAACACATTTACTTAATGATGGATAGCATCATGATTATGAATTTCAATTGGTCGGAATCTGATGTAACAATGGATTACATAATTGAGAAGTCTCAAGAAAACAGATCAACTTTATCAAAAAGAAAAAGATGGATAGCAAATAGTTATTTCCTTTATAACATTGCAAAGAATGATGATGATTATTTATACGGAACTGAATGTGGTTTCCCTGCGGTAATGCCTTACTTAAGAAGTCTAGTAGAAAAATCGATTATAGACTCTACAATCAACAGAGTAGATTATTTTGACAAATGGATAAGCTGCGACATTTTAGTAGTTAAAATATACGGTATAGAAGCTTTAATAAGACTTCAGAACGAAGGGGATGAGTTAACTGCTTTGCATATTAGTACGATTAAGTACTACAAAGGGAGTTACAAAAGTCTTCAGGTATGCAGTAAGTATTACCGAGAAAGAAAGCCTGTGAATATGATATTAGCTGGTTTTGAATTAAAGGGAGAAGCGGAGAATTAATTTAAACAAAACTATCGAGCATAAAAAAAGCCTTATCATTTGATAAGGCTTTTTTTGTAAAAATATTTTGGAGACACTTATTTTTTGATGTGTCTTGCGTATCTAGTCTTAAATTTATCAATTCTACCAGCAGTATCTACAAAGTTTTGTTTACCAGTGTAAAACGGGTGAGATTTGTGAGAAATTTCAGTTTTGATTAAAGGATATTCTTTTCCTTCAAATTCTACAGTTTCATCAGATGCAGTACAAGATTTAGTTAAAAACATGTAGTCATTACTCATATCTTTAAATACTACTAATCTGTAGTTTTCTGGGTGGATGTCTTTCTTCATTTTTTATTATTTTAGCCCTACCTCATGTAGCAGGATTTATATTAATTGATTTATCAGACGGCAAAAATACAATTTTCTTTTGATAATAAAAACATTTATGCTTTAGTTTTATACTAAATATCTAAAAAACACGTATTTTCAACCACAGTAAATTTAATTAAAACTACTTTAAAACTCAAAATGAGATTTACCTACTTCTTTCTTCTATTATCTATTTCTATTTTAATTGGTCTAACCAATTGTCGAAAAGAAAACTTCTTAACCGATTCTGGTGCTAAAGTAGAGTTTTCTAAAGACACTGTTGTGTTCGATACTGTATTTGTTACTATTGGTTCTACTTACGAACGTTTTACTATTAAAAACCCGCAGAACAAAGCGCTTAATTTATCTAGCGTAAGACTTGCAAATGGAACAAGATCTTCTTTTAGGATGAATGTGGATGGATTGTCTGGAGTAAACATCAAGGATATTGAAATTCCAGCTAAAGACAGTGTATTTGTATTTGTAGAAGTAACTATAGACCCAAACAATCAAAATAATCCTTTTGTAATTGAGGACGATATCATTGTAACTGTTAATGGAAACGAACAATCTGTTCATTTGGCAGCTTGGGGGCAAAATGCCTATTTTCATTACGAAGCAGATGGTTTTTTAATTATTTGTAACGAAACTTGGCTTAACGACAAGCCTCATGTTTTGTATGGAATTACAGCTTTAGATTCTGCTTGTACTTTAGATATTCAGCCAGGAACTCAAATATACGGACACAGTGGCGCCATGTTGTATATCTACAAAAGCACATTGAATGTTAATGGTGATCCGAACAACAGAGTCGTTTTTCAGGGAGATAGGAGAGAAGCTTCCTTTAATGATGTTCCAGGACAATGGTTTGGAGTTCGATTTTTTGCACCACAAAATAGCCTCATTAACAATACTTTAATTAAAAATGCTACGGCAGGAATCTACATAGATACTTTTGCTGCTCCATCACAAACTTTAACCATTAATAATTCGCAATCTATTAATAACTCTTTTGCCTCACTATTTGCTCAAGGAGCGAATATAAGAGCCGAAAACTCTCAGTTTGGTAAAGCAGGAACAAACTCAGTTGCATTGAGATTAGGAGGGAATTATTATTTTAATCATTGTACTGTAGATAATTATTGGACTTCATCTACCAGAAACTCTCCAGCTTTAGTAATTAATAATTACTTTGAATCAGGAGGAACAACAATTGTTAGATCTATAACTGCTTTTATAAATAACACAATAATTTATGGTAATAATGACAATGAAATAGTGCTAGATACTTTTCCTACTCCAGGACAAGCAAATTATTTGTTTAACACGTGTATTTATAAAACTGACGAACCAATAAACTCTAATTTTGCAGGTGGCTTTTTGAATACAGATCCTAAATTCAAAAACAGTAGCTCAAGAGAGTTGCAAAGTAATTCGCCAGCTAGGAACAATGCAGACAATAGTCCTGGATTATATCTTTCACTAGATATTCAAGGCAATATGAGAAGTAATCCTGCTGCAATTGGATGTTTTGAGAATCCTTAAAAAAATCTACAATTATTTGGAATAGTAATTGTACACTGTAAATATGTTCTTATCTTAGAACACTAATAAAAACCCAAAATATAATTATGAAAAAAATCATACTGTCAGTAATTGCTATTTTTGCAGTTGCTTCAACATTTGCCCAAGACACAATCACAAACAAAAAAGGTAGTGATTACATGTTTACGGAAATAAAAAATTTAGACGAAACAGAAGTACAAAACCAAAACAGAACAGGAACTTGTTGGAGTTTTTCTGCTCTTTCGTTCTTAGAATCTGAATTAATAAGAAAAGGAAAAGGAAAGCATAACTTATCTGAAATGTTCATTGTAAGAAACGCTTACATTGGAAAAGCAGAGAACTACTTAAGATACTACGGTACTTTTAACTTTGGTCCTGGAGGAGCATTTCACGATATTCCTTGGGTAATCAGAAGATTTGGTATTGTACCAGAATCTGCTTACAAAGGATTAAACTATGGGTCAGAATCTCACAACCACTCAGAAATGGAAGGGATGTTGAAAGCTATGGTTGAAGTTTTAGCAAAGAAACCTCAAGGAGGAAACCTTACTAAATCTTGGAAAAAAGCATTTACGGGAGTTACAGACGCTTATTTAGGAAACTTGCCAGATAACATGGAAGACTTTAGGTTTGACTATAAAGGAGCTTCATACTCGCCCAAATCGTTTGCTAAGCACTTAGATTTAGATATGGATGATTACATTTCTTTAACATCTTACACGCACCACCCATTTTACCAAAGTTTTGTAATTGAAGTACAAGATAACTGGGCATTACAATCTTGTTACAACTTACCATTAGATGAGTTTATGGATGTAATGGAACAAGCAATTATGGATGGATATACTTTCGCATGGGGTGCAGATATCTCTGAAAAAGGATTCTCAGCAAGAGATGCTTTAGCAATCCTACCAACAGATCCTTCTACAATTAGAGTAAAAGGAAAAAACAACAAACATTTTAGTGATGCTGGTGCAGAAAAAATCAGTAATGCTTTTATGGTTCCTGGAGAAGAGAAAATTGTAACTCAACAAGAGAGACAAGATGCTTTTGATACACAAAGAACTACTGATGATCATGGGATGCACATTACAGGTGTAGTGAAAGATCAAAAAGGAACTAAGTACTTTGTTGTAAAAAACTCTTGGGGTAATTACAACCAATGTGATGGTTATTTCTACGCATCTTTCCCTTACGTGAGATACAAAACAATGAATATCCAAATTCATAAAGATGCTTTACCAAAATCTTTGAAAAAGAAATTGGGAATAAAGTAAGAGAGTGAATATTGATTAGTAATAAGTGAATAATTTACTTCTGACAGAAATAATAAAAGGCGAATCAACACTAGTTGATTCGCCTTTTATTTGTTAATAGAAACTTTTAGTTATTTCGTTTAAGATTAAAATTTCCGTTAATGATGTGATTAGTACCAACTGTATTTTCGACAAAAGTTCCACTAAATGATCCAGTCACAAATGAACCTACTGTAGAACCACAAGAAGTAATAGTGATATAAATATTAGTTGTATTGGCAGTTAATGAATTAACATATATGGAACCCAAATTATAAGTCCCCACACTTGTTCCAAAAAAACTAGTGAAAATTTCTTTTGTAAAATTCCCATTAGCACAATTAATTTGAGTTCCATTATTAGAAGCTCCAAATTGAGTGAGAGTTAATCTGTCTCCTAATTGTCCTAGAATAATACTATTAGTGTCACCATCAAGAATGTAATTAATAAATTGATTTGCATTTGTATTACAAACTGAAATTGTTCCTACATTCATTGTTAGTCCTGTAGAAATAGAAAGCGGAGTACTAGATTTTAAATTTGTAAAATCATGTCCTTTAACTGAAACAGAAGTTGCTGAACAATAAACTAATGAAGCACTTATTACGCCCAAAGAGTTTGGGTAAAAATAAGAAGTGTATATTCCATTATTTACTTCTAAGACACCATTTGTAACTGGATTACCATTAAAGTCTTCAAGGGTTGCAGTTAAAGTTCCTGTGTTAGTAGAATTTGGACAAGCATTTATGTTTGGAATAGCTGTTGTGGAAATAAAAGAACCAACATTAGCTGAATAATAAGGAGTTGAATTGCATGTACCTGGTTGGTATATTTCTAAATCAAGTGATATACTTTGCGGAATTCTTATTGAGTAATTACCCATATTATCTGTGTAATCTGCACCCATAACTCTCCCAGTGGAATTTTTCACTAAAACCAAAGCTCCAGCTATAGCAATAGAATCACATACTAGTTTTCCTGATATAAATGTAGATTGATTTGGCCAATCGAAATTCCAAAAAGTAAAGTGTGATACTTCACCCACATAATTGTTTCCTACTTTAGTTGCTGATCCATCTTCTCTCCATATTCCACTTACCTCATCAAAATATCAAAGAGGTATTGTTGCTGGTGCATCTGATAAATAAGCTCCAGTTAAAGGCATTGTTATTTCTACTTTTTTTCATCTGCTATATTCAATTTTTGTCCTGTTGGGCTCGTAAGTTCTACAGCAACCATTCCGTATGTTTCAAGTGCTCTTTCATCACCATTTGCATTTAATGCTGATAAATCTCCAGGCATTTTGTCAATTAA
>Ga0307998_1000094_pt1 | contig 50423 bp, 42 predicted proteins | sample Davwhametageno37_FD_203147 | JGI IMG/M metagenome (GOLD analysis project Ga0307998, IMG submission 203147) | Marine microbial communities from Davis Island wharf, Antarctic Ocean - #37 | ecosystem: Environmental > Aquatic > Marine > Unclassified | place: Antarctic Ocean: Davis Island wharf... | reverse complement strand
TTGCTTCATCTAAAATTACAATTTTAGGATTTGCCAATAGTGCTCTTGCAATTGAAATTCTTTGCTTTTGACCACCAGAGAGCTTTACTCCTCGTTCGCCAATGATCGTTTCTAAGCCTTCAGTAAAGCGATCAGTAAATTCGTTTACATAAGCTCCATTAACTGCCTCAAGAAGTTCTTCTTCAGTGGCATTCGGTCTTGGAAAAAGAATATTTTCTCGAATAGTTCCCTCATATAAAAAGTCATCTTGAAGCACAACTCCTAATTGGCTTCGATAACTATGTAAATTAACTTTTGAAAGATCAACCCCATCAATTAAAACTGACCCAGAAGTTGGGTTTAAAAAAGCAGTTACTAGTCCAGAAATAGTGGTTTTTCCAGAACCAGATGAGCCAACTAATGCAACTACAGAACCTTGAGGGGCTTCAAATGAAATATCGTGAAGCACATTTTTTTTATCATCGTAGCTAAAGGAAATGTTTTTAAAAGTTACTGACCCACCAATATTATCGAGGGATAAAGTGCGTATTTCAGAGTTGTTTTCTTCTTGCAAGTCCATTAATTCTTGTGTACGATCTAGTCCTGCAAAAGCCTCTGTTAGCTGGCTTCCAATATTGCTCATTTGAACGATGGGTGCAATCATAAAACCCAGAAAAAGTGTAAATGAAACAAACTGACCATAGGTAAGTGTATTGTTCATAATAAAATAACCACCTATACCCATAATTCCCGCTGAAGCTAATCCTAATAGCAGTGTTGCTGCACTAGTCATAAAAGCAGTTGCAGTTAAACTCTTCTTTACGTTTTGAAATAACTGTTCTACTCCCCTTTCAAAAACTAATATTTCTTGCTTTTCAGCATTAAACCCTTTGATTACTCGAATACCATTCAAAGTTTCAGTAAGCCTTCCTGTAACTTCAGCATTTATTTTTCCTCTTACCCTAAATATAGGTCGTATATAGATAAATGCTTTTAATGCAATGAATGCAAAGATCATAACCGGAGCCAAAACAAATAAGGTCATTAATGCATTAATTTTAATTAAGATAACTAATGAAATGATTGCTGTAAAACTTCCACCAATTAATTGCACTAGTCCTGTTCCTACTAAATTACGAACTCCTTCAACATCTGTCATGACTCTTGAAACAAGTGCTCCTGACTTATTATTATCAAAAAAAGAAATCGGAAGCATTAATAGCTTTTTTTGAACCTTAGCACGTAATAAGGAAATTAAATGTTGAGCTTCCACGCTTAATATACGTGTTAAAGAAAAAGAACTTACAGATTGAAATAATAATGAAGAACAAACTATAACTAACAAAATAGTCAATTGGTTTATGTCTTTAGATGGTATTACATCATCTATTAAATTTTTAGTGGCATAAGGAAGAACTAAACCGGATAAACTTCGAATAATTATTAAAAAAAGACCTAAGAATACGATCTTTCTTCTTGGCCAAATAAATTCTTTGAATGCCCACCTAAATGAAACTTTGTTTTTATTCATATTTTACTTTTAAATATTCCAATGATTTTATAGGCTAACTTTAGGCTCTAGTGTCTCTAATAGTGTCTCTAAAAAAATAAGACCCCATTGTTAGTGGGGCCTCACGTACTATTAAGCGGAGAGACAGGGGATCGAACCCTGGCGACGGTTGCCCGTCGACAGTTTAGCAAACTGCTCCATTACCACTCTGGCACCTCTCCTAAATAATGGGTCACAAAAGTAACAGTTCCATTAAAAGGAAACAATCTTTTTATGAATTATTCTGGATATTCTATTCGAAGCTGATATACGTTAATTAATTTTTTTAAAATAACCTTTTTAACCGTCTCAATTTCTAACAAAGTTATGTCTGAAGCATTAAATTGTTGCTCATCCATTTTTCCTCGAATTATTTTTTCTATAAAATTCTTAAGTTGCTGAATGTTAGGATTTTTTAGACTTTTTGATGCAGCCTCAATAGAATCTGCCATCATCAAAATTGCAGTTTCTTTTGAAAAAGGCTTTGGGCCTGGGTATTGAAAATCTTCAATTATAGTTTCCCCATGAATCAATTCCATTTGTTTTTTATAAAAATAATATACTGTAGAAGTTCCATGATGGGTTCTTATAAAATCAATTATTCTATCGGGAATGTTGTTTTTTTGAGCAATCATAATTCCCTCCATAACATGATCAATGATAATTTTAGCACTTTGCTTTGGGTCTAATTCATCATGAGGAGAAACTAATCCTGTTTGATTTTCCGAATAAAACATTGGATTTTTGAGTTTGCCAATATCATGATAAAGTGCACCTACACGAATCAAAAGTGTATTAGCGCCAACCTCACTAGCAGCAGCCTCAGCTAAATTAGCAACTTGGAGAGAATGATAAAAAGTACCCGGAGCTTTATCTGAGAGTTCTTTTAAAAGATTCGAATTAGTGTCCGATAATTCAAGTAATGAGACATCAGAAACTAACCCAAATAGTTTTTCAAATACATATATTAAAGGCTGAACAAATAACATTAGTAATCCATTAAGCATAAAAAGGGCAATTGGAGATGAATCAATTTTTAACAAACTACCTTCTTGAATAGTAGTGAAAGCTAAATAAGCAATCAAGTATACTAAGACAATTTGACCTACAGAAATAAATAAATTAGCTCTCTTATATAATCGATCTACTGATTGAATGGTAATAATACCAGCTAATATCTGCAGAAATACAAATTCAAAACTATTTGGAATAATAAAACCAATAAGTAAAACCGTTAAAACATGTGTTAGCAAACCTAAACGTGCATCAAAAAAAGCTTTAATAATTAGAGGTAAAATACAAAGTGGTACTGCAAAAATATAATCTGTATCATAACCAATAACGAAAGTAGTTGCACTAATAGCAATAACAATATTAAATAAAATAAAAGTTAGCTTTCTATTGTTTTCATAAATTGAAGTACGATACTTATGAAGGAATAATAATAATAATGTAAAGGTTAATAATATTAAAATTGAATATCCAAAAAATACCCATAACAATCTTTTCCCTTGACTTTCAAGCATAGAAAGTTCATTACGAAGTGAAATCAATATTTCGTGACGTTCATTATCAACTACTACACCTTCGGGAATAATAAGGTCTCCAGCAGAAATTACACCACGCGAAAGTGAAATGTTTCGTATTGCCTCTTCTTTTGCATTTTTATAAAAAATTAGATCTAACGATACATTGGGAGTAATCAATTCAAAAAAAAGATTATTGAATTGATTTAAATATAGATCATAATTTAAATCAATTACTTTATAAGACAATCTATCAAATAAATTTTCAATCCTAAAAAGATTGTTAATTTCTAATGGCATTTCAGTGTTCTCTACTATCAGTAGTATAGAGGTATTTCCTTTATGAATATAGTTTGGTGGTAATAATCCAAACTCATAAATTTCATTTAAAAAAACTCTTCCAAACTCATACAAACTATCAAAGAGAATTGGATTTTCAATAGAAGAAAAATAACTATTGAATTGATCGGAATATCTATTTATAACTCTTTTCTTTATTTTAAGATCACTTCTCAAATAAGGCTTTAGTGAAGCTAGAACTAATTCACGATCAGAATTAATTTCAAATTTAGATTTTAAAATGGAAAAATCAAACGGAGCGTAATAATCCGGATATTGCCATACCTTGCCTTTTTGAAATTCATATTTAAATTGACCACTCCTTGGAAAAAGAAATAAAATAAATACAGAGCACGATATAATCAATAATGATTTATAGATTATACTTTGTTGAGCAATTAAATATTTCCAAAATGATTTCAAACACTATATTTATTTCAAAATTACATAAACTAAATGTCATGTAAGCTATTTTAAAAACAGTTCAGCATGGATGTATTTAAAATCCGTATTTTTATAGAATAACAAAAATTCAATTTTCAGCAAATCTAAATTTTGAAATACGGAATATGTAAGCTTAGTATCGTTCCTTTGAGAAAGGAAAATAATCATCAAAGTGAAATGGTTTCTCAGCTTCTTTATGGAGACTGTTTTAAAATCATTGGTATAAAAAAAGAATGGTTAAATATTATAACCATTGAAGATGATTATTCCGGTTGGATTGACACAAAGCAAGCTGAAGAAATCACATTAGAACAACTTAAAAGTTTTAAAAAAGAATCGTCTTATAGTACATCATTGGTCGATTATTTAGAAACAGCTCATAATTCCCTTACTGCGATTGTTTTAGGTAGTAACATTAGTTGTTCAAAATTATTAAATCATACTTTTAAAGGAAATATAACAAAAGGGAAAAAAGAAAAAATTAATCTTTTAAAGACTGCTTCGTTATACCTCAATACTCCATATCTATGGGGAGGTAAAACTCCTATTGGAATTGATTGTTCTGGATTGGTACAAATGATATATAGGATAAATGGCTATAAAATTCCCAGAGATGCTTCTCAACAGGCAAATTTGGGTGAAACCCTAAGCTTTATTGATGAAAGTGAGCCTGGAGATCTTGCTTTTTTCGATAATGACGAAGGTAAAATAAATCATGTTGGAATACTCTTGGAAAATCATTTTATCCTTCATGCCCATGGGCATGTTAGAATTGATAGAATAGATCAGACTGGAATCTATAATAGGCAGACACAACAACATTCTCACAAACTAAGAATTATTAAGAAAATAATATAAAAACATTAAGGGTAGGCTATTCTAATAATTTTTTCATCTTCTTAAAACCTTCATTGTCTCCCAAAGTACCATATATATTCATTAGTGTTTTTACAGCTTCTGCATCTTGGTTTAAAACAATAAGTTTTTCTAAAATAGGAACACATTCTCTGTAGACATTCTCTCTTTCTTTTTTTAAGATATCATAGCGTGAATTATCAACACGGGAGTTTCCAAGATTATTCATCTCTTCAACTATTGAAGTTTCTCCCTCTAAAATCAAAGCAACTAAATTCAAATAGCCCGATTCGTATTGCGGATCTAGTTCAATTGTTTTTTCATAATATGACCGCGCTTCATCATAATTACCTTTATCAGCATTTACTACACCCAAATTAAAATAAAGACTAGCATTTGAAGGATCTTCTGCAATTGCTTCTTTCATTAATGCTTCAAAACGATCATTATCTTTAAGCTGTATGTAAAGATTTGCTTCTGTAAGAATTAAATTTAAATCTTTAGGATCAGTTAATCTAGCCTCCTTAACTGCTCCCATTGCCTTTGTATCATCTCCCAGGTTTACATATATTAATGCTATATTTTTTACGATTTCAGGAAATTTTGAATCAGAATCTTCTTCTCTAAAATCTTTGTACTGATTTGATTTTTTAAATAAATCATAATCCTGTTTAGAAAATTCCATTTCTTCACCAGTTTCTAATGATGTTCCAAAGTAAGTTGTTATTATTCCTTCATATTTAAGATCCTTTAATTCATTATAGTGCTTGAGAGCAACTTGATATTCCTTAGCATTAACAGCACTAGCGGCTGAAAAATATAAATAATCTATTACTTTGGTATCTGATTGATAAGCTAGATATAATTTGGATGCTGCTTCGGAAAATCGTTTTTCAGCATTATCCTCAATAGCACTATTCACTAATTCACCAGAAAATTTCTTTAATTGGTCATCATAATTAATGTCATCACCCCCAGCTGTTTTATAAGCTAGAAACTTATCATAAGCTGATTGAAAATTTTTATTAGATTGATCTATCCGAGCTTCTAAAAATAGTTTTTTGTTTTTATATTTCTGGTCGGCAGTTTCAAAAAGTGTAACATTAGATTCTAATATGCTAGTTGAACCTTCAATATCTCCAGCATCAAATAATTTAGTTGCTTTTCTAATTTCTTTTTTTTGACCAAAAGCCATACAAACAAATAGAATAAAAATTAAGGATAAAAGTTTTCTCATTGTATTTTAATATAAATTAATTATTGTTCATTTATTGTGTCATCGTTAATATCAATATCGCTTGTTTCATCAATTTTTTCATCATCTTTCATCACTTTTGCAACCGCTGCGATTGTATCTTTACCTTTTAGGTTAATCAATTTAACACCTTGAGTAGCTCTACCCATAACTCTTAAACTGGTTACCTCCATACGAATAGCAATACCTGATTTATTTATAATCATTAAATCGTCAGAGTCTGTTACCGTTTTTATAGCAACTAACTTTCCTGTTTTTTCAGTAATAGATATCGTTTTAACTCCTTTACCTCCTCTATTTGTGACCCTGTAATCTTCTAGAGAAGACCTTTTTCCAAATCCATTCTCTGAAACAACTAATATGTTGGCATCCATATCGTTTACTGAAACCATCCCTACTACTTCGTCTTTAACATCTGCTAAAGTAATTCCTCTAACACCAGAAGCCCCTCGACCCATTGGTCTTGTTTTGCTTTCTTCAAAGCGAATTGCTTTTCCTGATTTAATTGCCAATACAATATGACTGTTCCCATCGGTAAGCTTTGCTTCAAGAAGTTCATCATCTTCCCGAATAGTAATGGCATTAATTCCATTAGCACGTGGTCGAGAATATTGTTCCAAAGAAGTTTTCTTTACTTGTCCTTTTTTTGTTGCCATAATAACATAATGACTGTTAATATAACTTTCATCTTTTAGGTCTTGTGTACAGATATATGCGTTAACCTTGTCATCCTGTTCAATATTAATCAAGTTCTGTATCGCTCTACCCTTAGCTGTTTTAGATCCTTCGGGAATTTCATAAACTCGCATCCAGAAACATTTACCTTTTTGAGTAAAAAAGAGCATATATTGGTGATTGGTTCCCACAAAAAGATCTTGTAGAAAGTCTTCATCGCGAGTAGTCGAAGCTTTTTGGCCGACACCTCCTCTATTTTGAGTTTTATATTCATTAAGAGGTGTTCTTTTGATATATCCGGCATGAGAGATTGTAATAACCATTTTGTCATCAGCTATCATATCTTCAATACTAAAATCTCCTCCAGCGTATTCTATAACGGATCGACGCTCATCACCATATTTCTTTTTGATCTCATAAAGCTCTTCTTTAATGATTTTCATTCTTAGATCCTTATTATCTAAAATACCCTTTAAATCAGATATTGTTAATAACAGATCGTCATATTCTGTACGAAGTTTATTTTGCTCAAGACCAGTGAGTTGTCTTAAACGCATCTCGACAATAGCTTTTGATTGTATTTCAGAAAGCATAAATCTTTCTACAAGATTATTTCTTGCTGCATCAGGACTTTCAGATCCTTTTATAATTTTAATGACTTCATCAATATTATCCGATGCAATAATCATTCCCTCTAAAATGTGAGCTCTTTCTTCCGCTTTTCTTAACTCATATTTTGTTCTTCTCACAACAACATCATGACGATGTTCAACAAAATGATGAATCATATCTTTTAGATTCAACATTTCTGGTCTCCCTTTGACTAAAGCTATATTATTTACACTAAATGAAGATTGAAGAGAAGTATATTTATAAAGTTTATTTAAAACAATATTAGGTATTGCGTCTCTTTTAAGTACATAAACTACACGCATACCATTTCTATCAGACTCATCTCTTATGGTACTTATACCTTCAATTTTTTTATCGTTTACCAATTCAGCTGTTTTTCTAATCATTTCAGCTTTATTTACTTGATAAGGTATTTCGGTAACGATAATAGACTCTCTGCCGTCTACTTCTTCTATATTCGCTTTAGCACGAATAACCACTCTTCCTCTTCCCGTTAAAAATGCCTCACGAACACCATCATAACCAAATATAGTCCCTCCAGTTGGAAAATCAGGAGCTTTAATGGTTTGAATTAATTCTTCAATGGAAATATCATTATTATCTATATACTGTATAGTTCCATCAATAACCTCTGTTAGATTATGGGGAGGCATATTAGTTGCCATACCAACCGCAATTCCGGAAGCTCCATTAATTAAAAGATTGGGTACCCTAGTAGGTAAGACTTTAGGCTCCTTGAGAGTATCATCAAAATTCAATTGAAGATCAACGGTCTCCTTATCAATGTCAGCTAAAAGATCTTCTGACATTTTACGCATGCGAGCTTCAGTATATCTCATTGCTGCAGGACTATCCCCATCAACAGAACCAAAATTACCTTGACCATCTACTAAAAGATACCTTAAACTCCACTCCTGAGCCATTCGAACCATAGTATCATAAACCGAACTGTCGCCATGAGGGTGATATTTACCCAATACTTCACCAACAATACGAGCTGACTTTTTATATGCCGTGTTAGATCGTATTCCTAATTCGTGCATTCCAAACAAAACCCGTCGATGCACAGGTTTTAAACCATCTCTTACATCGGGAAGGGCACGTGACACAATGACAGACATTGAATAATCAATATATGCTGATTTCATTTCGTCTTCAATGTTAATAGGAATAAGCTTTTCTCCTTCGTTCATAATATATAAATATGTATTAACAAAAATAACACAATATGCCCGAAAATAGGGTTAGAAACAAAGGTATAATTCATAAAATTATTAACAGAAATATACTCTCTTTTTGTTATAAATTAAAGGGGTTCGATAATTGAAATCTTATTTTTTTTTTGTCTATTAGCATTCAGCATAAAACTAATGGTCTACTTTTTGAAGATAGACCAATAAAATTAAGATAGCTATGGATGATAATTTTTCACCCCGCGTAAAAGATGTAATTGCTTTCAGTAAAGAAGAAGCCCTTCGTTTAGGTCATGGTTTTATTGGCACAGAGCATTTGATGTTGGGAATTCTTAGGGATGGTGAAGGTAAAGCAATAAAAATATTAAACACTATTGAAGTAAACTTAGAAGAATTGAGACGAAAAGTCGAAATCTTAAATCCCGCTACCATAGATCAATCTCAAATCCTAAATGACAAGAAAAATCTGCATTTAACAAGACAAGCTGAGCGAGCTTTAAAAACAACCTTCTTAGAGGCTAAGTTATTTCAAAGTGAACTTATCAATACTGTCCATCTTCTTCTTTGTATTCTCAGAAACGAAAATGATCCAACTACTAAGTTATTATCAAAGCTCAATATAGATTATGATTTGGTTAAAGAACAATTTAAACTAATGCTTGCTAATGATTCCGAAAACTATGAAGATCTTCCTTCTTCCGATTCATTTCCTGATGAAAAAGAAAGTGATGGAGAGAATAAAGAAAATCCCTTTATTTCAAGTCCTGAATCAAAAACATCCAAAAAAACAAAGACTCCTGTTTTAGACAACTTTGGTCGTGATGTTACGTCTTTAGCCGAACAAGATAAATTAGATCCAATAATTGGCAGAGAAAAAGAGATTGAACGCGTGTCCCAAATTTTAAGTCGAAGGAAGAAAAACAATCCTCTTCTTATCGGCGAACCTGGTGTTGGAAAATCTGCAATCGCTGAGGGTCTAGCTCTTCGTATTGTTCAAAAAAGAGTTTCAAGAATTCTTTATAACAAAAGAGTAGTCACATTAGACTTAGCAAGTTTAGTTGCGGGCACAAAATATCGTGGTCAATTCGAAGAACGGATGAAAGCAGTTATGAATGAGTTAGAGAAAAATGATGATATTATTTTATTCATTGATGAAGTTCATACTATTGTTGGAGCTGGTGGTGCTACTGGCAGTTTGGATGCATCTAACATGTTCAAGCCAGCTCTGGCTAGAGGAGAAATACAAATCATTGGTGCAACTACACTTGACGAATACAGACAACATATAGAAAAAGATGGTGCCTTAGAGCGTCGTTTTCAAAAAATACTAGTTGAACAAACTACTCCTGAGGAAACACTTTTAATTCTTGAAAACATAAAAGAACGTTATGAAACTCATCACAATGTAAATTATTCCCATGAAGCTTTAAAAGCCTGTGTAGATTTAACCCATAGGTATATGTCTGATCGTTTTTTACCCGACAAAGCTATTGACGCATTAGACGAGTCTGGCTCTAGGGTTCATATTAATAATATGAGTGTACCACAGGAGATTATTGATTTTGAAAATCAATTAGATGATGTTCGTGAATTAAAAAATTCTGTTGTTAAGAAACAGAAATACGAAGAGGCTGCAAAATTACGTGATGATGAAAAAAAATTAGAACTTCAGCTTCTTGATGCGCAAGGGCGTTGGCAAGAAACTTCTAAATTAAATAGAGTTACAGTAAATGAAAATGACATTTCAGATGTCGTTTCCATGATGACTAATATACCCGTTAATAAGATAGTTAAATCTGAAAAAAATAAACTTTCTAAACTTTCAAAAGTTATTGGAAAAAAATTAATTGGTCAAAAAAGTGCAATCAACAAAGTAGTTAAAGCTATTCAAAGAAATCGTGCAGGATTAAAAGCACCCGATAAACCTATTGGATCTTTTATTTTTTTGGGACAGACAGGAGTAGGAAAAACTCAGTTAGCTAAAATATTAGCCTCTGAAATATTTGAATCAGAAGAAAATCTCATACGAATTGATATGAGTGAATATATGGAGAAATTTGCAATATCAAGATTAATTGGAGCACCTCCTGGATATGTTGGCTATGAGGAAGGTGGTCAATTGAGTGAAAAAGTTAGACGAAGGCCATACTCCGTTATACTTTTAGATGAAGTTGAAAAGGCCCATCCAGATATTTTCAATATGCTTTTACAAGTTTTAGATGATGGGTTTTTAACCGACAGCTTAGGAAGAAAAGTTAATTTTCAAAATACAATTATCATCATGACTTCTAATATTGGAGCTCGTCAAGTTAAAGATTTTGGTGTGGGGTTAGGATTTGAAACTTCCTCCCAAAAAAACCAGACTAGTGAAATTGAAAAAGGTGTCATTAAAAAAGAATTGAAAAAAACTTTTTCACCTGAATTTTTAAACAGAATTGACGATATTGTTATTTTTAACGCCTTAGAGCAAGACGATATCAGAAAAATTGTTGACATAGAATTAACTGGCTTAATTAAGCGCGTCCAAAAATTAGGTTATCAAATAACAATCACAGAAGCTGCAAAAGACTTTGTTTCTGAAAAAGGATTTGATAAAAAATATGGCGCAAGACCCTTAAATAGAGCTATTCAGAAACATATTGAAGATCTTGTTGCTGAAAATATCGTGAGTAATTTTATTAAAGAAGGTGACCAAATTTTAATTGATAAGAATGATGATAAAGAGATACTTCAACTTCTTTTAAATCAAGAATCACAAAGTACATCATAAATTTATTTTGTTAAACAAAGTATCCACAATTTATTTCTTTTATATCCAATTCGTTTAGGAGTAACCTAAATAGTACTATTTTTGCATTTGTTTAAAATAATATTTTCCTGATTTTTAAGAAATAAAGCTCAAATAAGTATGAAAGTTTTAAAATTTGGTGGTACATCAGTTGCAAATTCAGAAAGTATAACTCATGTAGTTCGTATTATTTTAAAATCACTACCTGAATCTCAAGTTATTGTTGTTTCCGCTTTGGGAGGAATTACTAATATCCTACTGGAAATGGGTCAAAAAGCCAGCAAAGGAGATCCTGATTATAAAAATCATATTTCCACTCTAGAGGAGAGACATCTTGATCCAATTATACATTTTATATCATTAAAGGGTCAAGCTGATGTCATTAGCTTTTTAAAATCTCAACTCAATGAACTTGAAAGTCTTTTAGATTCTCTTTTTACATTAAATGAACTAACAGAAAAAAGTCTCTCAAAAATTTTAAGTTTTGGAGAAATTTTATCAAGCACAATTATTTTTAATATTTTAAAAAACCAATCCTTATCGGTATCTATTAAAGATGCTAGGGAACTTATTTTTACTAATTTAGTTAACAATCGTGAGATTGTAAATCATAAAAAAAGTTCTGAAAAATGTAATGCCTATTTATTATCTGAAAAAAATAAAATAATCATAATACCTGGTTTTATTGCCAGTGATGAAAAGGGAAACTCGACTACATTAGGAAGAGGTGGATCAGATTATACCGCTGCTTTAATAGCTAATTATTTAGATACTGATTTTCTGGAAATATGGACTGACGTTAACGGAATGTATACCGCAAACCCTAAAATGGTTAGTCAAGCTCAACCTATTCCCAAGCTTTCTTTTCAAGAGGCAATGGAATTATCTCATTTTGGTGCAAAAGTCATTTATCCCCCCACCCTTCAGCCTCTTATTGAGAAACAAATTCCTTTAATAATAAAAAACACCTTTGATGCAGACGCATCAGGAACAACTATCGATACTTATGGAACTCAATCTCAACAAAACGCAACAATTGTAAAGGGTGTAAGTCACATAGAAAACGTTGCATTAATAAGTTTAGAAGGGAGCGGAATGATTGGAATTCCAGGATTTTCAAAACGGCTTTTTGAAAGTCTTTCTACAAACCAAATTAATGTAATTATGATTACTCAAGCATCTTCAGAGCATTCAATTTGCCTGGGAGTTCATTCTGAAGATATTGAATCAGCTAAAAAAGCTATTGATGAACATTTTGAATTTGAGATAAGTCAAAAAAAAGTTGCTCCAGCAAAAATTGAACTGAATATGGCTAATATAGCTGTTGTTGGAGACCGGATGAAAGATCATCAAGGGATCAGTGGGAAATTATTTAGTAGTCTGGGTTCTAATAACATTAACATAAGAGCAATAGCTCAAGGAGCTTCTGAGCGAAATATTTCGATTATAATAGATGATAAGAATACTCAAAAAGCACTTAACACTATACATGAAATTTTTTTTGAACAACAAATCAAAGAATTAAATCTTTTCATTACTGGCGTGGGTAATGTTGGTGGTAAATTACTCGAGCAAATCAAACAACAACAAGTATATTTACTTAAACACTTACGATTAAAAATTTGCGTGATTGCCCTCTCCAATTCTCGAAAAATGATCTTAAACTCCAGTCCTGTAGAATTGAGGAATTGGAAGGATCTGCTTAATCAAAGTAATATTCCGGCTGATAGAGAATTGTTTTTTAAACATATAAAAAAATTGAATCTTAGAAATAGTATTTTCATAGATAATACCGCAAATGAAATAATTGCTAATGAATATGATAGCTATTTAAAAAATAATATAGGTGTAGTCACCTGTAATAAAATTGCTTGTGCAAGCTCACTAGAATATTACTGTAAACTGAAAATAACAGCACGTAGATTTAGCACTCCTTTTTTGTTTGAAACAAATGTTGGAGCGGGTTTGCCAATTATAGATACTCTCAATAATTTAATTGCATCAGGTGATAAAATTCATAAAATACAAGCAATCTTATCTGGAAGTTTGAATTATGTATTTAATAATTTTACTTCTCAAACCTCCTTTAAGGAAATTGTCAAAAGTGCTCAAAAAGAAGGATACACAGAACCCGATCCTAAAATAGATTTAAGTGGTGTAGATGTTGCACGTAAAATATTAATATTGGCGAGAGAGAGTGGATATGATTTAGAAATAGAAGATGTTTTAAATGATTCTTTTTTGCCAGAAGCAGTTCTAAATTCATCAAATAACGAAGATTTTTATGAGGCTATTGAAAAAAATGAATCTCATTTTCAAAAGCTATTGGCTAGCGCTAACGAAAAAGGAGCTCGCTTAAAATACGTTGCTCAGCTAGAAAACGGAAAAGCTAGCGTTGGTTTACAAAAAATAAAATCTGATCATGATTTCTATAATCTCAAAGGAAGTGATAATATTATCCTCTTCTATACTAACCGCTATAAAAATAATCCACTTATCGTGAAAGGAGCTGGTGCAGGAGCAGATGTTACTGCTGCAGGTATTTTTGGAGATATTATTAGAATTGGAAAACAATAATTATGAACCAAATTAAAATTTTTACTCCTGCTAGTGTAGCAAATGTTTCATGTGGGTTTGATGTGCTTGGCTTTTGTTTAGATACCACAGGTGATTTTATGACTGTATCTAAAACTGATACGCCTGGTGTCCAAATCGGCTCAGTAACAGGTGAAAAGGTTCCAAAAGATCCTTTAAAAAATGTCGCAAGTGTTGCTGTTCTTTCATTACTACAAACACATCCAAGCAAATGTGGTTTTAAGATAGACATTGATAAACTAATCAAACCTGGAAGTGGAATTGGAAGCAGTGCTGCTAGTGCAGCAGGTGCAGTCTTTGCAGTCAATGAGCTTTTGGGTAAGCCTTTTAACAGAAATGAATTAATAAAGTTTGCTCTTGCGGGAGAATCTTTGGCTAGTGGTGCATACCATGCTGATAATTTAGCACCTGTCCTTTTAGGTGGGTTTACTCTAGTTAGAAGTAACAAAACTTTGGATGTTATTAAATTACCAATCCCTCCAGAATTATTTGCTACAGTGATTCATCCTAAAATTGAATTAAAAACAATTCATTCTAGAGCTATTCTCAAAGATACAATACCACTTAATAAAGCAATTGAACAATGGGGAAATCTAGGTGCTTTTATAAGTGCTTTATATACTAATAATTATGAATTGCTTTCTAGAAGTATGGAGGATAAAGTGATTGAACCTTACCGGTCTATACTAATTCCAAAATTTAAAGAAATTAAAAGTGCTGCACTAATTTCAGGTGCTTTGGGTAGTGGGATCTCAGGATCAGGTCCTTCAATATATGCTCTTTCTAAAGGAAAAGAAATTGCAAAAAAAGTAGGGTTTTCAATGGAATTAGAATTAAAAAAACTAGATATTGAATTTGATTTACATATTTCAAAAATTAATAATGAAGGAATTAAAATAATAAGTCATTCATGAAATATTATAGTTTAAATAATAACTCTAAAGACGTTTCTTTTTTAAATGCTGTTAAAAATGGTCTTGCTTCTGACAGGGGACTTTATTTTCCAAAAAAAATTCCTTTACTTTCTAAAGATTTAATCAAAAATATTAAATCTTTTTCTAATCATGAAATAGCTTTTAATGCCATCGAACCCTATGTTGGTAAAGATATTCCTAATGAACGTTTAAAAAGAATCATAGAAGAAACCTTAAGCTTTGACTTTCCTATTATTCCCATAACAAATTCAATCTCTAGCCTTGAGTTATTCCATGGCCCAACTTTAGCATTTAAAGATGTGGGAGCACGTTTTATGGCACGTTGTTTAGCTTATGCAAATGAGATTAAAGAAACCAAAGAATTAACTGTTTTAGTTGCAACATCTGGAGATACCGGAGGAGCTGTTGCCGACGGTTTTTACGATGTTGAAGGAATTAAAGTTGTTATTCTATATCCAAAAGGAAAGGTTAGTCCCATTCAAGAAAAGCAATTAACAACTTTTGGAAAAAACATCACTGCTCTTGAGATAAATGGAACTTTTGATGATTGTCAAGACATGGTCAAAAGTGCATTTATTGACTCTGAAATAAAAGAAAAAAGCACTCTTACATCTGCAAACTCTATAAATATTGCAAGGTGGTTGGCCCAAATGTTTTATTTCTTTATTGCTTTTAAAGAAAGACCAAATCCAGATAAAAAATTAGCCATTTCTGTACCAAGTGGTAACTTTGGTAATCTATGTGCAGGTTTAATGGCCAAACAAATGGGTCTTCCAATAGATCATTTTATTGCTAGTACAAACATCAATAATACTGTGCCTAAATTTTTAGAGACTGGAATATATTCAGCTAAAAAATCACAGACTACATTGTCTAATGCAATGGATGTTGGAGATCCAAGTAATTTTATTAGAATTCAAGAAATTTTCAACAATGACCTTTTCAAAATAAAAAAATCAATAAGTGGTTCTTATTTTAACGATTCTGAAACTATCAAAGGAATAAAAGAAGTTTTTAAAAAGAATAAATATATTACTGATCCTCACGGAGCAATAGGATATTTAGGATTAAAATCTTTTTTGAATTTAACAAGAGAAGACTTTTCAGGAATATTTTTAGGAACAGCTCACCCAATTAAATTTGCTGAAACAGTAGAAAGTACATTGAAAATCAAAATGGATATTCCAGAACGTTTAAAGTCTATTTTAGAATTAAATAAAAAAAGCATTCAAATAGAAAATTATAATCAGTTAAAATCATTTCTATTGGATCGTTAATCTATTTCTAGTGTTGGGAGTATGAAGTCATCTAAAGCACTTTTTTGAGCCATCAAATCCTCTATTTTCTTCCAAGACCTTGGTGCGTGTTTTGATAAATTAATAGGACCTTCCTCAGTAATTAAAATATCATCTTCAATGCGAATACCAATATTCCACCATTTTGGATCACAAGGACTTCCCTCAGGGATATAAATTCCAGGTTCAACAGTAATTACCATATTGGGTTCTAAAGCTTCATATAGTCCGGGGTCATGAACATCTAAACCAATATGATGTGATATACCATGAGGTAAATAACGCCTAAAGTCTTCAGAGTTATTAATCAATCCAAGTTCTAATAATCCATTTTGGATAACTTTATAAGTGGCCTGAGAAATATCTCTAAAGCTTGCTTCATTTTTAGCTGCACTGATACCAGCTGTTTGAGCATCATAAACGATCTGATATAGTAAGCGTTGTTCAAGAGTGAATTTTCCTGAAACAGGAATTGTTCTAGTTACATCTGCTGTATAACCCAGGTATTCTGCTCCCAAGTCCATTAAAATTAATTGATTTTTTAAATCAGTTTTTTCGTTAGAAATATAATGCAAAACACAAGCATTATTACCTGCTCCAACGATAGAGGGATAACCTTCATGTGCAGCGCCATATTTTTTAAATACTAATTGATGAATTCCCTGCACTTCACGTTCGGTCATCTCAGAATTAATAGCTTTCATTACCTCTATTTGTCCTTGTGTAGAAATTCTAATTGCTGTTTTTAATAATATAATTTCTTTAGGAGATTTTTTTTCACGTAAACTTGCCATATGATAGCTCAACTTATCGATATCAAAATTATAATCTTTAAGTAAAAAAGCGCTTCTTATTTTTAAATCAGTGAGAACAATCCCTTCATCTTCAGACATAAAATCTTTAATTACAGGATCATCAATTAGAGTTGCATCTTTTGACGCCATAAAAGAAATCGTACGTTTAATACTTGCAACATCTTCCAATGAGGCAATTTTAATTCTTTGAAATAATCTGTAGCGGTCTGCATCAAAATTTTTAGGATAATTTATCTTGTTTTTAAAATGCTTTTGTAAATCATAAAGATCACTTGAATCCGTTTTATTATCCCGAACATCATTTTCAAAATCAAATATAAAAACAGTATCAAAACGATTAAAATCTTGTTGATCTTTTGAAAACAAGGTTCTACTAGCAATTCGTTCAAATCCCATTTTCTCCGCACCCTCAACACCTAGTTGTCTTCCATTCCACATTTCATTTTGAGCATCCCTATTTCGAACATAAATCTTTTCATTAAAAAAACCATAATCATCCCTCTGTGGAGTACTATAAATTAATAATACAGCATGAGGTTCTTTCCACCCTGATAAATAGTAAAGATTTGGATCTTGGTGATATTCATAATCAACATCATTTGCACGGTTTCGAATAGGAGCTGAAAAATATACTGCAACGCTATTATTTGGAAGTTTTTTTCTTAATTGATCTCTCCTTTTTTTATGAAAATCCAATGAAAGTTCCGACTTTTGTGAATGCATATTTAAAGGCATCATTAAAGCAAAAAAGAATAGCTTGAATAAAATATAAGATGTTAAACAGTTTTTAAACTTTTGCATAAAACTAATTTGGCCATTAACTTATGAAAAAAACAACACTTTACGATGTTCATATGGAATTGAATGCAAAAATGATTGCATTTGGAGGTTATGAAATGCCAATACAATACACAAGTGTTAAAAAAGAACATTTAGCTGTAAGAAATGCTCTTGGTGTTTTTGATGTTTCTCATATGGGAGAATTTCATATTTCAGGCCCGAATGCCATTGACCTATTACAACACATCTGCAGTAATGATATATCTAAAATTTTAATAGGAAAAGCACAATATAATTATTTCCCAAATGAAAAAGGAGGTATTGTAGATGATTTAATAGTCTATAGACTTAAAGAATTCAACTATCTATTAGTAGTCAATGCTTCTAATATAACTAAAGACTGGGATTGGATAAATAAGTATAATAACTCGTTTGGTGCAAAACTTAAAAATATATCAGAGCAAACCTCACTCCTTTCCATTCAGGGACCAAAAGCTATTGAAGCTATGCAACAACTAACAGAAACTGACTTAGCATCATTGTCCTTTTATGCGCATGTAACAACTCGATTTGCTGGATGTGATAATATTTTAATTGCTACTACTGGTTATACTGGCGCAGGTGGAATAGAAATTTATTTACCAGCAAAAAAGGCTCCTTTTATTTGGAAAGAGATTATGACAGCAGGTCATGAATATGGAATTGCTCCTATTGGACTTGCCGCACGTGATACTTTAAGGCTGGAAATGGGCTATTGCCTTTATGGAAATGAAATAAATGATATCACTTCACCGATATCAGCAGGCCTTGGATGGGTTTCAAAGACAAGTACAGGCTCAATTAATGCACCAGCTATTGAGAAACAAAAAAGAAAAGGGACATCACAAAGGCTTGTTGGCTTCAAAATGGAAATAAGGGGGATACCTAGAACCGGTTATCAAATCGTTGATTCTAATGGCGATATTATCGGTAATGTTACTTCGGGAACACAATCACCTATTCTTTCTGAGGGAATTGGATTAGGATATGTAGATATGGTTTTCACAAAACCAGGTAAGCAAATCGGAATTTTGATTAGAGGCAAAATTTATTCTGCGCATATTGTAAAACTACCTTTTATTAAATCATAAATCTTGAAATCTATTTTAATTTTAGGGGCTAGTGGATTTATAGGAAACTCAATTTATAGAGAATTATGTCCTTTTTTCGATACTTATGGGACATATAATTCAGCTAAAGGTTACGATCAAAATAAACACTTTTATTTATTTAATTTTGAAAAAGATGGATTGGGAAATATTTTAAATGAAGTAAAACCCAAATTAATCATATCTGCTTTAAGGGGAGATTTCAATGCCCAATTAGAAACTCATGAATTTCTAATTCATTTCGTTCGAAATAAAAATTGTCGTGTTTTATTCTTTTCATCAGCAAATGTATTTGACGCTTTTCAACATTACCCCTCATATGAATACGACAAAACCTTGTCTGAAAGCATATATGGAAGGTTTAAAATCAAAATAGAAAATCAACTTATGCGATTACCAGTCGGTAAATTTGTGATTGCACGTTTACCTATGGTTTTTGGATTGAATGCACCAAGGACGTTGAAGATAGATAGGGCAATTCAAACAAATCAACCAATAGAAGTTTTTCCAAATACCATTATAAATATAAATAATGACAATCGTTTAGCTCAACAAATACATTATATAATTAATAAAAAAAAAACAGGGATTTATCATTTAGGTAGTTCAGATTTAATTTCACACTTTGATTTTATTAAAATGTTAGTTAAAAAGCGTCATAAAAAACCTGGAGTTTACAAACAAGTCTTTACGTCAAACTCTATGAGATACCTTGTAACTTTGCCAAAAAAAAATAAGCTTCCTGGTCATCTTCTACCCTCTTACATCGAAATTTTAGATGATCTTACCTGTATTGACAATAAAAATCATTACTAATTTTTTTATTTTAGCTATTCAAAATATTACTACTATGGGCAGAGCCTTTGAATTTAGAAAAGCTAGAAAGATGAAACGCTGGTCAGCAATGGCTAAAACATTCACTCGTATCGGAAAAGATATTGTTATGGCGGTAAAAGAAGGTGGCCCTGATCCAGAGAATAATTCTCGTTTAAGGGCAGTCATTCAAAATGCCAAAGCAGCAAACATGCCAAAAGACAATATTGAACGTGCTATAAAAAAAGCTTCTGATAAAGACACTAGTAATTTTAAAGAAGTTCTTTTTGAGGGCTACGCACCACACGGAATTGCGGTTCTAGTAGAAACGGCTACAGATAATAACAATCGATCTGTAGCAAATATTCGTTCGTTTTTTAATAAGGGCAATGGAAGTCTTGGCACATCTGGGTCTGTCGAGTTTATGTTTGATCGTAGTTGTAATTTTAGAATAAATCCTGATGGATTAGATCCTGAAGAAATTGAATTAGAATTTATTGATTTCGGCGTAAACGAAGTTTTTATAGATAATGATGGAATGCTACTCTATGCGGAATTTGAAAGTTTTGGTAATGTTCAAAAGGAGCTTGAAAATAGAAATTTTGAGATTCTATCTTCAGGGTTTGATCGCATTCCTAAGATTACTAAAACACTAAATAAAGAAGAAGAAGAAGAAGTTCTTCAACTCATAGAACGAATTGAAGAAGATGATGATGTTCAAAACGTTTATCATACTTTAAATTATCAAAATTAATTAAAAACTTTTCTGAACAGAATAACCCTCAACTCCTTTAAAAAGAGTTTCTAATTTTTTTATATCATTTTTTTCATCCTTTGAGGTATAAAAAGACCCATGTACTAATACTTTTTTATTTCCATAATCAAATGAAACAGGAACAATCGGAATTTGTAATTTTTTTGCAATTTGATAAAAACCTGATCTTAATTTTTTTACTCTTTTTCTAGTTCCTTCAGGCGCTAATGCAATTCTGAATTTCTCATGATCTTCAAATGCAGCTACTATAGATTCAACAGAACCTTTATTTCCTGAACGATCGATTGGAGTTCCACCTAAACTCCTGAAAAACCAACCAGTGAATGGATTAAACAGTTCTTTTTTCCCTACAAATTTTATAGATTCTCCTGAAACACTTCTAACTAAAATACCAATAAAAAAATCAATCCAACTAGTGTGAGGAACTACTGCAACAATGTACTTAGGAAATGATGGAAAAAAACCCTCTAACTTCCAACCTAAAATATTAATAAAAATTAATCTTGAAAAAAAACGTCCCATATATTTTTATTCTATAGTGTCAAAGTCTTCATTTGGAAAACCTATTAAATATAACTTTTTTTTAGTTCTTGTAATCGCAGTATAAAGCCATCTGAAATAGTCTTTATCTGGCCCTTCAGGCAAATAAGGTTTTTCTATAAAAACGTTTTCCCATTGGCCGCCTTGAGATTTATGACAAGTTACAGCATATGAATATTTAACTTGAAGAGAATTAAAAAAAGGATTATTTTTTACTTTTAAAAATTTCTTATATTTTGATTTTTCTGAGGCATAATCCTCAAGAACTTCTTGATATAGTCGATTTCCTTCATCATATGAAAGGGAGGGAGATTCCGCTTTTAAAGTATTTAATAATAAAACCGTATCAAATGATTTCTCTTCAGGATAATCAATCAATTGAACTGTAACTTCTGCAAAAGAAAATCCATAAAGTTCTTTACGTGAATGTATTGACAAAACCTCTATTACGTCTCCATTGGCAATAAATCCAGGTTTAGAATCAGCATCCAACCAAAAGTAATTGTTTTTCACAACCATCAATTGATCTCCTGAGGACAATTCATCCTCTTGACCTAGTATACGTTTTCGGATATTTTCATTATAAAGATTAGCACGTTTATTTGATCTAACAATAAAAACTGTTTGATCCGTTCCTGACTCAGAAAAGGCAGTCTCAATTGCCTCAAAAAGGTCTAAACCATTATTCGTATATAAAATGTCTGGGTATCCTTTTACAATAAATTTAAACTGATCAAAAAAACCTTTATTCAAAAAAGTTCTTAAAATGGTAGCATTATGTAAAATACCAGAATCTTTGGCCTGACGGACAACTGTATCAAGCTGTATGTGAGTTACTTTATCAAAGTGAAATTGTTTTAACTCTTCAGTATCTAATGCAGGACTCATATTCAAATGAACAGGTGGTAATTGGGCGGGGTCTCCCACAAAAATCAACTTACACTGGTCTCCCGAACTCACATACTGTACAACATCATGTAAAAGAGAACCATTTTCAAAAAATTTTGCTTGTTGACGATCATCTCCTATCATTGAGGCTTCATCAATAACAAAAATTGTCTTTCGGTACTTGTTGGGCTTAAGCTGAAACTTAATCTTACCACTACTTTCAGCTTTAGTATAATAAATTTGTTTGTGAATGGTTTTAGCAGAAAATTTAGAATAAGTTGCCATGACTTTTGCTGCCCTTCCTGTTGGAGCCATTAAAACAGACTTAAAATCTATAGCGCTAAGCTGTCTTACTAAAGATCCTATTAATGTTGTCTTACCTGTTCCTGCAAATCCAGTCAATAAAAAAACACTATTTTTTTCTTTAGAAAAAATATAATTTGTAATCTCTGGAAACCATTTCTCTTGAGAAATAGTAGGTTGAAAGGAAAATGAAGATTTAAGTTGAGAACAAAATTTTTCTGGAGTCATAAATTAAAACAATGCCATAAATATAAATTATTTTAAATACTTTTCTGATTAAAAAAAAATTGTAGTTTTGTTTTTATCAATATAATATATTACAATGAAATTAGGTATTCAAATCTTTTTATGGATTGCATCAATATTTTTCACTTATAAAATATATGATTCTATCAACGGACCTATCAAATTTAACCAAGTTAAAAACGTACGCTATGAAAAAGTCATTGATAAGCTTAAAGACATTCGAATGGCACAGATTGCGCATAAAGACGTAAATGGTGAATTTGCAAATAACTTTGATAGTTTAGTTAAATTTATAGACGAAGGAATTTATACTCTTATTGAAATGCGTGACTCTTCATATTTACAATATGATCGTACATATAGAATTGATATGCTTCGCGAAGTTGTAGTAATCGATACTTTAGGAACTGTGTCTGTTAAGGATTCTTTATTTGGAACTTCCATTCGTTACAAAAACATGGCGTACATTCCAATTAAAGGTGTAGAAGACTCAACTTTTCAAATAAAATCTGCTATAATTAATAAGAATAATTATAGAGTCCCTGTTTTTGAAGTCAAAGTTTCAAAAGAAATAATACTTTTTGATCAAAATAAAGATCTTCTTAAACAAGAGAATGAAACAATTTCTGTTGACGGTGTTAATGGTCCTGAAATTATCTTAGGGTCCTTGTCTAATGTAAGTACAAATGGTAATTGGCCAACAATTTTTGATGCCAAAAAACAATAAACTCATACAATCAAAAGAACTATCCATTCATTTATTTATGAATGGATTTTCTTTTTGTACTCAATCCAAAATAGATTTCATACCCTCACCGAATTCGTTAATACTTAATCTCCCAAAAAAACTTGATAAGTATCTAGATCAATATCCTAAGGAAACTTTCTCAAACATTAGTTTGGTTTTTTTTAATGGCCCTTCAACCTTTGTGCCTAAATCACTATTTCAATCTGATTCAATAAAGCAATATCTTCAATATTATAAAAAGACTGACCCTAGAGATATTTATAGCTATGATTCACTTGAAGGGGAAGTTAATCTTTATAGCTATTCAGAAGTGATTAAAAAAATCACTTCTGAAGCTTCTAAGCCAATTAAATATATTCATTATAATTCCATACTTTTCAGAATAATAAAAAAAATATCTCAAAAAAAGAAAAGGCCTCAATTCCATATTCACTTACAAAAAGAATTTGTCGATTTATTTTTAATAAAAAATGAACAACTTATCTTTAATAATAGATTTTCTGTTAAAACAGAAGACGAGTTTTTATATTATGTTTTTTTTATTGTAGAGCAATTCCTTTTAAAAATAGATTCTTTTGATTTCGTTTTTTTAGGGAAAATAAAAGAATTTAATTCTTATTATAAAGCAATAAAGCTTTACCATAAAGAGATTTATTTTCATGAAGAACATGATCTTTCATCTAATTATTTAGAAAAACACAGTGCTCCATTTTTAGCGCAATATTTTAGTTAATGCGAATAATTTCAGGATCTCACAAGGGTAGAAAAATTATTGTGCCTAAAAATCTTCCCATTCGTCCTACAACAGATCGTTCAAAAGAGGGACTTTTCAATATCTTACATCATAGTGTTGAAATAAATTCTATTAGTGTTTTAGATCTCTTTTCTGGAGCAGGTAATATTAGTTATGAGTTCGCTTCTAGAGGTGCTCAAAGAATTACCTCAGTTGATCAAAATCGTTTTTGTGTTAAATTCATTCAAAAAACAATTCAAGAACTTGGATTCAACATTTCTGTAATTAAAGCCGAATCTCTTTCTTTTTTAGAAAAAAATAAAACAAAATACGATTTGATATTTGCTGATCCACCATACAATTGGAATGAAATTGTTTACAAAAAACTAGTGTTATTGAGTCAAAAATTACTTAATGATAATGGAATAGTTATTCTTGAACATAATAAGTTTTTAAATAGTTCAAATTTTGAAGGATTTGACTTTTCAAGGGCATATGGGGATAGTGTATTTTCCTTTTTTAAATAAAAAAAAGCAGGCCTATAAGCCGGATTCTGTCTTGTCTTATCATTTATCTGGATGTAAAATTACTTTTACATTCTAGCCGCCTACCCTTCTACATTGAGTGAGCTACCCTTAATTGTAGATATACTTGGCGTTGCACCGCATAGAGTTTACATGGTTTCACTACAGCCGAACTGTACTTGCTTTCTGTTGCACTAGTCCGCTCCTTTCGAAGGACGGGTATTACCCGCTATGCTGCTCTATGGTGTCCGGACTTTCCTCTTATTCAAAAAAGAACAAGCGATAAGATGACCTGCGAGGTAAAGTTAAACATTTGTTGATAATTATAGTGGAATATTCATTAGTGAAACAAAAAATACTTACTATAATTATATATTTGTAAAACATGAGCTCATTCGTTGTATCAGCATTAAAATATAGACCAACATCATTTGATGAAGTTATTGGTCAAGAAAATATCACTAAAACACTTCAAAATAGCTTGAATAGTGATCAATTAGCCCAAGCTTTCCTTTTTTGTGGCCCAAGAGGAGTAGGGAAAACATCTTGTGCACGAATTTTAGCTAAACAAATCAATGGAGCTTTAAAAGATTCTAAAGAAGACTTTTCATTCAATATTTTTGAACTTGATGCTGCATCAAATAACTCTGTTGAAGATATTCGAAAAATCAATGATCAAGTTCGAATTCCTCCTCAAGTTGGAAGTCATAAAATTTATATTATAGATGAAGCCCACATGCTATCGAATGCAGCTTTTAATTCTTTTTTAAAGACTTTAGAAGAACCACCAAAGCATGTTGTTTTTATTCTAGCTACAACAGAAAAAAATAAAATTATACCCACAATCTTATCACGTTGTCAGGTATATGATTTTAATCGAATCTCTATTCAAGACATTAAACAATATCTTGTCAAGATTGCTAATGATCGTAATTTATCTTTTGAAGAAAATGCACTATATCTAATAGCTCAAAAAGCAGAAGGAGCTCTTCGAGATGCGCTTTCTATTTTTGATAGAATGGCAAGCTTTACTCAAGGAAATCTAACAGCTAAAGCGGTCGCTGAAAATTTAAATTTATTAGATCATCAAACTTATTTTAATATTTCTGATTTACTATTCCGTAATGATATTCCAGGAACTCTATTAGCATACAACGATTTATTACAGCGCGGAATTGACAGTTTGCAATTTGTTAGTGGACTTGGAGATCATTTTCGAAACTTGATGCTATCCAAAGACTCAAGTACTCTGAAATTAATGGAAGTTGGGTCTAGTATTAGAGTTAATTATGAGAATAGTACTAAAATTCTTTCGTTAGAATTTCTCATAGATGCTATCGAAATAGTTAATAGTTGTGAGTTGAATTACAAAAATATTAAAAACAGACGTGTGCATGTAGAACTCTGTTTAATAAATCTGGCCTCACTCCACTTCAATGGAGAAAAAAAAAAAACTACATAATCCCCGCATCTGAGTATAAAAAAATAATACTCAATGTTTCATCAGAAAAAAACAAGTCTTTTAATACAGATATTACTAAGACATCTGTTGAATACAAAACAGAAACCAAATCTGAAAAATATCAAAAACTTAATCAAAATAAACCTGTATCAGGTTTTTCTCTTTCAAGTGTTGCTCTTAAAAAAGCAGCTAATAAAATAAATAAACCCCAAGTCTATGAAGAAAAACTACCTAAAGACTCTTTTCATCAAAAGGATTTAGAGTTTTTTTGGAAAAAATACACAAAAGAACAAAAAGACAAAGGAAAAAATAATGTTGCCTCTATACTAAGCCTAAATAATGTGATTTTAGACAAGTCTAATATAATTAATTTTTCAGTAGCTAATGAGATGAATAAACTAGAGTTGCATAGTGAAATGGAAAACCTACTCCCATATTTGAAAAAAAAATTAAATAATTTTAGTCTTAAAATTGAGATCAATATTACAGAAGTTATAAAAGAAGAAATCGCTTTTTCACCTCAAGAAAAATATCAATATTTATTAAAAGCTAATAATGTTCTAGATGAGCTGAGGAAAAAATTTGATCTAGATTTTTAAAACACATTATAAATAAGGCAAATTAGTAGCATTATATAATTATTTATTATATTTTTTTTTATAAAGCTCTCTAACCATTCCATCACAAAGACCTACTTTTGGGACATAAACAAATTTAGCACCACTCCAATTAAGCGTTTTAATAAATAGTTTTGCTGCTGGTAAAATAACATCAGAACGATCAGGATTCAAACCCAGTTTAATAATACGTTCTTCATAAGTTAGACTAATTAGCTTGTTATATAAGGCCTTTAAAGTGAGACAAGTTATCGGCTGATCATCATTAATATTAGCCATTTTATGAAGTTTATTTATATTACCCCCTGTTCCGAGCAAATAAACTTCAGGGAAACATTCTGTATTTTTTTTAATCCATGACTCAATATGCTCCCACGTTTTTTGAGTTACTGAATTATTTAAAAGACGAACTGTTCCAATTTTAAAGGATTTAGAATTTAAATATTTTCCTTTTTCTAAAATACTGAATTCAGTACTTCCTCCTCCTACATCAACATAAAGAAAAATTTTTTCACGATCTATTGTCTCAAAAACATTTATATTCGAAATGATTTTAGCTTCTTTTTTACCGTCAATTATTTCAATTTTTATACCTGATTTTTCCAACACCTTTTTTGCAACTTTATTTCCGTTAGTTGCACTTCGAAGAGCTGAAGTAGCAAAAACTAAATAGTCTTTTACACCATGAACTTTCATTAATAACATAAATGCATTCATTGATTGAATTATTCTTTTAATGTTTTTATCTGATATTTTACCTGAAGTAAAAGAGTCTTGACCCAAACGAATAGGCACTCTTACTAAAGAGTCTTTTAAAAAATATATTTCATTTTGATCATCAATAACATTAGAAACTAACATTCTGATAGCATTAGATCCTATATCTATCGCAGCATATTTTTCAATCTTCATAAGTCTCGATTATTAATATAATAATCATGAATAGCCCACTGAGAACGAATTTCATTTTTGTTTGATTTTACAAATTCATTTTGAATTTTTCCATTAATCTTACGAGCCTTTAAATTATCACTCCATGTTAAATTAAAGACATCAATAATTTGATGTTTTAAATTATCATTATAGATAGGCACCCCAACTTCTACTCTATTTTCTATGTTTCTAGTCATAAAATCAGCAGAGGAAATATAAATTTTTTCTAAACCCGCATTTTCAAAAATATATACACGTGGATGTTCTAAAAACTTATCTACCACACTAATAACTTGAATATTTTCACTCATTCCTTTTACACCAGGAATCAAACAACATATTCCTCTAACTATCATTTGAATTGATACTCCAGCGTTACTAGCCTCATAAAGTTTGTCTATCATCTTAAAATTAGTAATCGCATTTAATTTTAATTTTATACCGTTAGAAAGTCCTGCTTTTTTATTAGAAATTTCAATATTGATCATTTTAATTAAAGTAGCTTGAGTATAATGAGGAGACACAATAAGATGTTTGTATTTTTTTAATTTATAATGAACTTGAAGAAAATTAAATACCTTATTAACTTCTTTCAAAACTTTAGAATCAGATGTAAATAAGGTATAGTCAGTATATATTTTTGCTGTATCCTCGTTAAAATTTCCGGTACTAACAAATCCATAGCGGATCTTCTTTCCTTTTTGCAACTTTTCAATAACACAAATTTTTGAATGAACCTTTAATCCAGGTATTCCAAAAATTAATTGAACACCAGCAGCTTGCATTTTTTCAGCATATATTATATTATTTGTTTCGTCAAATCGGGCTTGTAATTCAATTTGTACCAAAACTTTTTTTCCATTTTTAGCAGCATTTATTAATGCGCTAGCTACATTTGATATCTTTGACAGACGATAAATAGTGATTTTAATTGTAAGGACTTCTGTATCTAATGCCGCTTCGCGTAAAAATTTAACTATAAAAGAAAAACTATGATAGGGTGTATATAATAAATAATCTTTTTCGTCCAAGGCCTTGAAAATACTTTTTTCAAGTGAGAGACCTGAAATTGGAAGGGGATCAATTCGATCATACTGTAAGTCATCTCGATTTAATTTCGGGAAGTTCATATAATCTCTTCGATGATGATATTTGCCACCTGGAATAAGACCATCGTTGGTGTCAAGCATAAGTAGTTTTTTAAACACTTCTAATGTATCATTAGATATCTCTTTATCATAAACTAATCGGACGGGTTCCGCTAAAACCCTTTCTCTTACACTCTCTACAATTTTATTTATGTAACTTTTTGAAACATCGCCTTCCATATCAAGTTCTGCATTTCGTGTTACTTTAATCATGTGAGACTCTATCACATGAAATTCAAAGAAATTAAAAATTAAATGGAAGTTATATCTAATCAGATCATCTAAAAACATGATATATTGTTTATCACCTATTTTTGGCAAAACAATGAAACGATCTAATTCCTTTGGAATTTCGATTAATGCGTATTGAAAATTTGAGGATTTAGGTGCTATAAAAGAAAGCTTAACAGCTAAAAAAGCATTATTATTTGAAAAATCTTGAACTTCATTATTATTAATAATTATAGTCATTAAAGCAGGACTTACCGTTTGTATGAAGTATTCCTTTAAAAATTGTTCATGCGCTTCTATGACCTCACTCTCACTGATAAAGTAAATTTTTTGCTTTTCAAGTTCATCTTCAATAGACTGAAGTATGTACGAACTTTTTTTTTGTTGATGAATAACTTTTTGAGTGATAGCTTTCAATAAATCAGAAGCACTTTGTCCTCCAAAAATTTTCTTTCCTGTTTTTTCAGACTGAGCTATCCTTTGAACAGTTGCATAACGTACCTGAAAAAACTCATCAAGGTTATTTGAGAAAATCCCTATAAAACGTAATCGTTCTAATAAAGGAACTAGGGGATCTGCAGCCTCCTGAAGAACACGAGCATTAAAATCTAACCAACTAAGCTCACGATTTATATAACGATCCTGTTTCAACATAATTATTTCAATATTTCTTTGGGTAAACCCAAGGTGAGTTTTTCGTTTTCTACTTTAAACCACTGGTTTTGATTAAATTAAATTTTTACCCAAGTAGCTGCTTTGGATAGATCAACTATATTTGAACTACTTAAATGGTCTGAGGCAATCGAAAAGACAGAATCATATCCCATACAAAGAAAACTATAAAATAGATCATTCAATTTATTTATAAAAGAAAGTGATTCATTAAATTTAAAAGCATATTGGCGTTCATTTATTTTCAATTTATCAAAAGAAATAGATAAAGCTTGCATAAGTATTGCTGGATGTGATGAACTATTTACAGGACTAGAGAAAATCATAGCTGTTTCTAAAAAGATTGAAGGGTTTGATTTTTCCATATTTACAATACGCTTAATTATATTTTCTGCCAAAGGTCGATTTCTGTCTTTTACATGATATTCACATGAATATTTAGCGTGACGCAATAATAATTATTCAATATTTAGGGAGCTAGGCGTTCAATATTCCAAAATTCATCTTGAATTTTACATCTAATTCGATCATGAAGTCTATTAGGGCGTCCCTGCCAAAACTCTATGCATTTTGGTAATACAATGTAACCACCCCAATAATCTGGACATTGAATATCCTTATTTTTATATTCAATTGATAATGCATCTAATTTTGCTTCCATAATAGAACGATCTGTAATTACTTTACTCTGATCTGATACAATAGCTCCTAGTTGACTTCCTTTTGGTCGACTTTTAAAATAATCTTCTGAAATTGATTTAGAGAGCTTTTCAGCATCACCTTTAATTATAATTTGACGTTCTAATTGAGGCCAAAAAAATGAAATTCCAACTTTTGAATGATGCTCAATAGAAAGTCCTTTTTCGCTTTGATAGTTGGTATAAAAAATAAATCCTTGTTGTGTAAAAGCCTTTAAAAGGACAATACGAGCTTTTGGAAAATCATCTAAGCCTAGTGTAGAAAGTGTCATTGCGTTAGCTTCATCTATTTCAGGATGATCTTGTGCAGCATTAAACCATTTTTTAAAAAATCCAATAGGATCATTCTCTATATCTAATATATCTAACTCCCCTTTTTTATAGGATTTTCTTAAATTCCCTAAATCTTCTTTTTTAATCATATATGCAAGTTACAATCCATTTTATTATATCATAAAAGTTTTAAGATCTTCAGCTAATATCACATTATTGAATTCTATTTTAGCTTCATCAATGAACTCTTGTTTGTCTGAATAACGATTAGAAAAATGTCCGAGCATTAATTTTTTAACATTCGCTTTTTTTGCAATTTTTGCTGCTTGTAATGCTGTACTATGTTTCGTTTTTAATGCTAATTCACTATGCATCTCTAAAAAGGTTGATTCATGATATAAAAAATCAACTTTTCTAATTTTTTCAATCAAAGGCTCATAATATGAAGTATCGCTACAAAAAGCATATTTTAATGGAGGATCTGGCAATAAAGTAAGGAGTTTATTTTTAATTATACTACCGTCCTCTAGTGTTATAGACATTCCTTTTTGCAATTGAGAAAAATGAAATGGCCTTAAGTTATAGTTATCAGTCACAGCAGTATTTATTTTTCGCTTTTCTGATTCTGAGGTAAATAAAAATCCATTTGTATAGATTCTGTGATCCAAAGGGATAGTTTCAACTTTTATTCCATCTTCTTCAAAAATGCATTCACTTTGTGTTGAAGATAATTCATGAAAGTTAAGCGGATAATTAGTCCAAGATTTTGAGAACTTTAACTGTAATGTAATTATTTCTTTGATCCCCTTAGGACCGTAAACATTAAGAGGTAATTTTCTTCCTAAAAGTCGAAAAGTACTAATTAAACCAATTAAACCATAAAAATGATCTCCATGTAAATGTGAAATAAAAATATTTTTAATTTGTGAAAATTTAACTTTTGACTTCCTGAGTTGTATTTGTGTCCCCTCTCCACAATCAATTAAAAACATAGAGCCATTAATATCTAATAATTGAGAAGTAGTATGTTTGTTTTCACGAGGAGTTGCTGAATGACATCCTAAAATTAAAAGTTTCATCATGTCAAAGACCTATTTCACGTTGCATTCGTTCAAATAAAATAAAATCAATAGCTTCTTTTTTAGAAGGAACTACTATCCAGTTATCAGAAAAAAAATGGTTTAATTTAGAAGGAATAACTATCACTAAACATTTGTTTTGATTAGTCTGAAATAAAAAAATAAATTTAAGTTCTTTATCTGATAAAATTGTTTTTGAACAATCAATAATTAAATCTGGAAAAGCTTTAGATTCTAAATTTTCTAATAAATCGTTTTTAAGTAATTCAAATGAATCGGCATTAAACTGAACTATTCCTTTTTCAATCCACTTCATTAGCTATTTGGTATAATTATTTTAGAGGCTAGAAGATAAATAATAGCCATTCGAACAGCTACTCCATTTTCAACCTGATCTAATATAATAGATTGATCTGAATCAGCTACTTCACTTGATATTTCAACTCCTCTATTAATCGGGCCTGGATGAAGTATTACAATTTCTTTTCTTAACTGTTTAAGGAGTTTTCCTGTTAAACCAAACTTTTGGGTGTATTCTCTAATAGATGGAAAATAATTTAAATCCATTCTCTCATTTTGTACTCTTAACATGTTGGCAGCATCACACCAATTCAAAGTCTTCACTAGATCTGAAGAAATAGACACATCCAAAGATTGAATGTATTTGGGAAGAAGAGATTTTGGAGCACATAATTTAACATCAGCACCAAGCATTTTAAGTGCATATATATTGGATAGTGCTACACGAGAATGGAGAATATCTCCAACAATGGCAATTTTCTTTCCTTTTAGATCACCTAATTTCTCTTTAAGTGAAAAAGCATCTAACAATGCTTGAGAAGGATGCTCATGTGTTCCATCTCCAGCATTAATAATACAAGAATCAACATGTTTAGACAAAAAATGAGCTGATCCTGGATTTGGATGGCGGATAACAATCATATCTACCTTCATTGCCAAAATATTATTGACTGTATCTACTAGGGTTTCTCCTTTATTTAAGGAAGACTGAGATATTGCAAAATTAATGACTTCAGCACTTAAACGCTTTTCAGCCAATTCAAAAGAAAGTTTTGTACGTGTACTATTTTCAAAAAATAAATTTGCAATTGTAATATCTCTTAAACTTGGAACTTTTTTTATTGGTCGATTAATAACTTCTTTAAAATGAGTAGCTGTTTCAAAAATTAAATGTAAATCTTCTAATTGAAGATATTTAATACCTAAAAGATTGGATACACTCAATGATTTCATTCGTTCTTTTTTTCTAAGTATATAATGTTTTTTGAGACATCTTTAGACCAGATAACTTTTACTTTATCACCTTGTAAAGCATCAATTTGAGCTCCCAAATAGTCTGGCTGAATTGGTAAATGCCTACTGAAACGGCGATCAATTAAAACTAATAATTCAATGGACTTTGGACGTCCATAACTATCAATAGCTGTTAGTGCTGAACGAATACTTCTTCCAGTGAATAAAACATCATCTACAAACACAATGTCTTTATCTTCAATTTTGATATCCATTTCGGTGCTATTTGCATTTAGTGGAAGTTCACTTCTTCTAAAATCATCTCTAAAAAAAGTAGTATCTAATTTTGCTGTTTTTAAGGATTTAATTCCATAATTTTCTAATAAATCGGCTAATTGATCAAGTAAAAAAGTGCCTCTAGGCTGTAAGCCAACAAGAACTGTATTTGAAAAATCTCCATGACGCTCTATCAGCTGACAACATAAACGATTAAGAATTACATTTATTTTTTTTTCGTCAAGTAGCACTTTTAGTTCCATTGATATACTATGAGACAAAAGTATTGTTTTATATACTATAAAAAAAACCCTCTAAAAGAGGGTTTTAAAAAAAATTAAATAAAAAGTTATTCTTTACTTTTCATTTTCTCTTTTAAATCAGCAAGAGCATCGAGGTCTCCAAGAGTTGTTTTCTCAGAATTAGATGCAACAACTTTTTTAGCTGCTCGTTTAATATTTTGAATTTCTTGCTCTTTAAACATGGCAGTGTGAGAAGCTACTACTCTTTTAAATTCTTTATTGAATTCAATGATTTTAAAAGTAACTTCTTCCCCTTTAATTAGTTTAGAACCATCTTCTTTCTCTAAATGTCTAGAAGGAACAAATGCTACAATATCTTCATTAAAATCTATTGTGGCTCCTTTATCTACAATTTCAGTTACAGAAGCTGTGTGCTCAGTATTTAATCCAAAATCTTTTTCATATTTATCCCACGGATTATCCTTAGTTTGCTTATGACCTAGACTTAATTTGCGCCCTTTAACATCTAACTCAAGAACAATCACATCAATGGAATCTGCTAAAGCTAATACCTCAGAAGGATGTTTTACTTTTTTGGTCCATGAAAGGTCTGATATATATACTAAACCATCAATACCTTCTTCCAATTCAATAAATACTCCAAAATTAGTGAAGTTTCTGACTAAACCATTGTGTTTAGAACCAATAGGGTATTTAGAAGTAATATCTGTCCATGGATCTGGTGTAATTTGTTTGATTCCTAAAGACATTTTTCGTGATTCACGATCAAGTGTTAAGATAACTGCATCTACTTCATCACCTACCTTAACAAAGTCTTGAGCAGAACGTAAATGAGTTGACCATGACATTTCAGAAACATGAACTAGACCTTCTACACCTTCTTCAATTTCAACAAAAGCACCGTAATCAGCAATAACAACAACTTTACCTTTTACTTTATCTCCTTCTTTTAATTCTTCTGAGAGCTGTTCCCATGGATGTGAACTTAATTGCTTGAGACCTAGTTGAATTCTTGATTTGTTATCATCAAAATCTAAAATTACAACATTTAATTTTTGATCTAACTCTAAAATCTCACTAGGATGATTTATGCGACTCCATGAAAGATCAGTAATATGAACTAAACCATCTACTCCACCTAAATCAATAAATACTCCATATGAAGTTATATTTTTAACTGTACCCTCTAATACCTGTCCTTTTTCTAATTGACCAATGATTTCTTTCTTTTGCTCCTCGATATCAGCTTCAATTAGTGCTTTATGAGAAACAACAACATTTTTAAATTCATGGTTGATTTTAACTACCTTAAATTCCATCGTTTTATTAACATACTGATCATAATCTCGAATTGGTTTTACATCAATTTGAGAACCAGGTAAAAATGCTTCAATACCAAAAACATCAACAATCATACCCCCTTTGGTTCTACATTTCACAAAACCACTAACTATTTCTGCATTATCATGGGCGTTATTTACTCTTTCCCAAGCTTTGATTACTCGTGCTTTACGATGAGACAAAATTAACTGGCCTGTTCTATCTTCTCGAGTGTCAACAATAACTTCCACCTTATCACCAACTTTCAAATCAGGATTGTAGCGAAATTCATTTAATGAAATAACACCTTCTGATTTTGCATTTATATCAATGATTGCTTCTCGCTCTGTCATATAGACAACTTCTCCTTCAATAACGTCGTCGTCAGATGTATCGACAAAGTTTTCTTTTACTAGCTTTTCAAACTCATCAAGTTGTTTGTCTTCAATTACATCGATTCCTTCTTGGTAATTATGCCAGTTAAAGCTTTCCAGAAACTCAGATTGAGTTAAATCTGGATTTATTTTTTCTTTTATATTATCCTCAACAACAGCTACATCTTCGGTGATTTCTGCAACAGATGTTACTGTTAAAATCTCTGGTAATTCGACAGATTGATCTTCCGGTTTTTTAGAAGCTACTTTCTTTGTGATTGTTTTTTTAGTTGTCTTTTTTTCAGCAGTCTTTTTTATAGTTATTTTTTTTGTGGTTGTTTTTTTTACAACTGCTTTCTTAAGCTGGCCTTCTTCTTTTGCCGGTTTATCGGTTGGATTTTTAGGCATTTCGGGTGATGTTTTTGTATTCTGTCACTGGGAAAACCTGAGTTGCAAAGACAGAAGATGTTTAAAAAATAAAAAATGCTTTTGGTTTTTCCTTCCAATTAAAAGCGTGCAAATATAAGCTTAATGTACTGATATAAAAGTAAGAGAAGACTTTTTTGTCAAATTTAGTTATTTAATTTTGAAACTATTTCTGTTTTAAGTAATTGAAATACCTCGTCAAGAGATAAGTCACTCACTTCAATAGTTATTGCATCCTTAGCTTTTTTAAGGGGGTTTGCCTCACGAGAAGTATCCACATAATCTCTATTAATTATATTCTGAAGTACCTCATTATATGAATTTTTTATTCCAAATTTCAATTGCTCGTTATAGCGTCTTTTTGCTCGAATTTCTGGAGAAGCAATTAAAAAAAATTTGCATTCTGCATTAGGAAAAACTACTGTCCCAATATCCCTACCATCCATTATTATTCCTTTATTAATTCCCATCATTTTCTGTTGTGTGGTCAAAAAAAACCGAATATGCTCATTAGAAGCTACATTACTTACCTGATTATTAACTTCTAAACTACGTATTTTTTTAGATATATTTTTTCCATTTAAAAAAGTCTGTTGGCCCTCTTTAGTATATGAAAAATCAATTTTAATATTGACTAGAGAGTTTAACAATAATTGAAAATTTATTTCACCTTTTGACTCTTGTTGTAAAGCATAATAAGTTACTGCACGATACATAGCACCAGAATCAATATACGAGTAGTTGAAAAAATTTGCCAATAGCTTTGCTTGTGAGCTCTTTCCCGTTGATGCATAACCATCGATAGCAATAATAATTTTTTTCTTTTCTAAAAACACAAGTATATCAACTTTATTTAATGGGGGTCATCAGGTTTTTTGCATTTTTAACCTTTTGAGAGGTTACTGCAAAATCTATAACTTGTTTCATATCACAAACATAATAAAAAGTTAATCCTTTTAAATAAGTTGGATTAATTTCTTCAATATCCTTTCGATTGTCTTCACACAAAATAATTTCCTTAATTTTTGATCGTTTTGCAGCTAGAATTTTTTCTTTAATTCCACCCACAGGAAGTACTTTGCCTCGGAGAGTTATTTCCCCTGTCATAGCCAAATTATTTTTTACCCGCTTTTGAGTGAATAATGAAACTAAAGAAGTTAGCATCGTTATACCTGCACTGGGTCCATCTTTTGGAGTAGCTCCTTCAGGAACATGAATATGGATATTATAATTACTGAATTTGAAATTTAAAAGACCCATTTGTGAAGAATTTGCCTTCAAATACTCCAATGCTATAGTGGCTGACTCCTTCATTACTTTTCCTAAATTTCCAGTAATACTCATAGTTCCTTTTCCTGATGAAATAGCAGATTCGATAAATAAAATATCTCCTCCAACTGCAGTCCATGCCAAGCCAGTAACAACTCCTGCTATATGATTATTTTCATATAAATCCCTGTGTACTTTGGCGGGTCCTAAAATAGTCGTCAAATGAGAAATATGAGGATTATTATTATAATCTTCGTCCATAGCTAAAGATTTAGCCGCAAATCGAACAGCTTTAGCTACTTGTTTTTCTAACCCACGTACACCAGATTCACGAGTATACTGTTCAACAATTTTATCTAAAACTGATTTTTTAAGAGTCAAATGTTTCTTTTGCATCCCATGTTCTTTTAATTGTTTGGGTAACAAAAACTTTTGTGCTATGGCTGTTTTTTCTTCTAAGGTATAACCACTTACATTAATCATTTCCATTCGATCTCTTAAGGCTCGATGTATTGGTGCTAAACTATTGGCGGTAGCGATAAACATAACTTTAGATAAATCATAACCCATTTCTAAAAAATTATCGTAGAACGATTGATTTTGTTCTGGGTCTAAAACCTCTAATAATGCTGAAGCAGGATCACCCTGAGATCCAGAAGCTAGTTTATCTATTTCATCTAAAACGAATACTGGATTAGAAGTTTCTGCTTTCTTTAAACTCTGAATTATTCTTCCAGGCAAAGCACCTATATATGTTTTTCGATGACCTCGTATTTCAGCTTCGTCTCGCATTCCTCCTAATGATATTCGAACATATTTTCTACCTAAGGCTTCTGCTATAGATTTACCTAAAGAAGTCTTCCCTACCCCTGGAGGGCCAAATAAGCAAAGTATAGGGGATTTCATGTCGTTACGAAGTTTCAATACTGCTAAGTACTCAATTACACGCTTTTTCACTTCTTCTAAACCAAAGTGATCTCTATCTAAAATTTTTTGAGCCCGATTCAAATCAAAATTATCTTGTGAAAACTCATTCCACGGAAGATCCAAAAATAAATCTAAATAATTTCGTTGAATAGAATATTCTGCTACTTGAGGATTCATTCTTTGAATCTTTAAAAGCTCTTTATTGAAATATTTAGCTGTTTCCTTATCCCATTTCTTTTCTTTTGAACGCAATTTCATTTCTTCTACTTCTTCTTCATAGGAAACTCCTCCTAATTCCTCTTGAATAGTTTTCATTTGTTGATGCAAATAGTATTCTCTCTGTTGCGAATCCATTTCAGTTCTAACTCGCGATTGAATATCATTTTTTAAAGCCAATTTTTGATATTCATCATTCATATGTTTTAAACATATTAGAGCCCTTTTGTGAAGACTTACTTCAGATAAAATATTTTGTTTTTCCAAAACAGGCACGTTCATATTAGAAGAAACAAAATTAATTAAGAAAGAAGGAGTTTGAATGTTTTTTATTGCAAAAGCTGCCTCCGAAGGAATATTTGGATTTTCTTTAATAATCTGTAATGCTAAATCTTTAATCGAATCAGTAGTTGCATTAAATTCTTTGTCTTTCAAGTCAGGAATATGATCCTCAACACCTTCTATTTCAGCCTTTAAGTATGGGTTTTCTTGAAGAATTTTTTTGATCTTAAAACGTTTTTTTCCTTGAATAATGATAGTTGTATTTCCATCTGGCATTTTTAAAACCCTTAAAATTTGTGCAACTGTTCCCAAATTATAAATGTCTTTAGTTCCAGGATCTTCTATTTTTTCATTGCGCTGAGCAACAACACCTATGGTTTTATCAGAATTATTGGCATCTTTAATTAATTGAATAGACTTATCTCTTCCTGCTGTAATGGGGATAACAACCCCTGGAAAAAGTACAGTATTTCGCAAAGGTAAAATGGGTACCTCATTTGGAAGAACTTCACTTTCAAGTGCTTCTTCATCTTCGGTCGTCATTAATGGAATTAGGTCTGCTTCAGATTCTATATCTTGAAGTGACAAGTTGTCAAGTGTGTTAAAAAGAGATCGAGCCATTTTGTGTTTTTAAGTCATTATGTCATCAAGACAAGTCTTTTTTCCAATAAAAGATTCATTTTAATTAACACGAATATAAATGGACAATATTTATGCCAAGAATTGTTTTATTGATATTGAAGAAAAAATGATTTTTTAACAATAAAATATTCTAATACATTCTTACCTCAATTTTTTAAGAGGTATTCTAAGAAGCATCAAAGCACCACATATAAAAAAAAAAATAAAAAACAATATCCCGTTACGCATACTTCCTGTAGAGTTATCAATTAAACCAAAGCAAATCATTCCAATGACAATACCTATTTTTTGAGTAACATCATAGAAACTAAAAAAAGAAGTTGTATCACGTGTCTCAGGCAATAATTTTGAATAAGTAGATCGAGAAAGGGATTGTAAACCACCCATAACCATTCCGACAGCAGCAGCTAAAAAATAAAACTGAACTGGAGTTATAATATAATAAGCAACTACACAAAGTATTGCCCAAACAACATTAATGAAAATCAAAGTTTGAATATTGCCATATCTTTCAGAGGCTTTAGCTGTAATATACGCCCCAAAAATACCAATAATTTGTATTAATAAAATACTAACTATTAATCCTACTGTTTTTTCATAATTACTTGCCCAGCTGATTTCTTCTTCTCCAAAATAAGCAGCAACTAGTAAAACTGTTTGTAAAGCTGTGCTATAAAGAAAAAATGCAGGTAAAAATCGCTTTAAATCTACATTACTATCCAACTGATGCCAAACTTTTTTAAGTTCTTTAAAACCGTTCCAAAAAACGTCTTTAGTGACCTTAATATCATGATTTCCTTTTGGTAAATAATAAAAAGAGTATTGACTGAAAACAGACCACCATATTCCTACTGAAATAAAGGAATAACGCATTGCTTTCATAGAAGCTTCTAATTCAGTTCCACTAATACCAAACCATTGGGGTTCCATTACCATCGCTAAATTAGAAAGTAATAATATTACACTTCCAATATAACCCAGAGAATACCCTTTAGCGCTAACTCTATCTTGTTGATGAGGATACGCAATATCAGGTAGGTAAGAGTTATAAAACACGCTACTTGCCCAAATACCTATCATGGATAAAAAGTAAAAAAATAGGCCTAAATAAATAGTGTCTAATTCAAAAAAAAAAAGTCCAATACAAGAAACAGACCCTACATAAACGAAAAATTTCATAAATATTTTCTTATTTCCGATATAATCCGCTATCCCGGAAAGCAAGGGCGATATAAGGGCAACAATTAATAAAGCAAAGGCAGTAATAAAACTTATGGCTGCTGTATTTTTAATTTCTGAACCAAAAAAAGCTATCGTCTTAGTTTCTGAGAAGAGTGTACCAAAATAAATAGGGAAAATAGCTGAAGAAATTACCAAAGAATAAGCAGAGTTTGCCCAATCGTAAAAGGCCCACGCATTAATCAATTTTTTACTCCCTTTTTCTAAAGGAATTTTGAGTGCAAGCATATTTTTAATTAAGTATTTAAATTTACAATATTATAATAAAAGAAAAATTTTAATGTTTAATGATTTTACACATTTTAATGAAGATTAAATTTCAATTATAATGTCTTACGGTTTTTACTTAAAAGCTGAATTTTTTAAAAAGAAAATCATATCATGGATTAAATTAAATAAACCCTAGACTTTTAAATACATACCAAAATTAGAATGATACTTAGTGAAATTTATTTAGATTTATTAAATTTGAAAAAATATGAAATTAATTTACTCAATATTACTTGTCTTTATGTTAATAGGTTGCAAAGGAAATTCTCAAGCAACAAAAAAAACAGAAAAAAAATACACAGTAGTCAAAACAGATAATGAATGGAAAGAATCGTTACCACAAATGGCATATTATGTTTTACGTAAATCAGGTACAGAGATTGCTTTTTCTGGACCATTAAACAATAATAAAAAAGAAGGAGTTTATGTTTGTGCAGGTTGTCAATCTCCTTTGTACAAGTCAGAATTTAAATATGACTCAGGATCAGGATGGCCAGCCTTTGACAGAGGAATTGAAAAAAATTTAGAATATGATATAGATTATAAAATTGGATATCCTCGTTCTGAATTAAGTTGTAATAACTGCGGAGGACACTTAGGGCATATGTTTAGTGACGGTCCTAAAAATACAACAGGAAATAGACATTGCATAAACTCTGCAGCATTAAACTTCATTCAGACGGATGAAAAATAATAAAACTTATCCAATACAAAAATCAGATTTAGAATGGCGAAAAATTTTAAATGAAGAATCCTTTCGAGTTTTAAGAGAAAAGGGGACAGAAAGTCCATTTTCAGGAAAATATAATGAACATTATGAAACAGGTACTTATAATTGCAAAGGCTGTAATACTCCTTTGTACAGCTCTAAAAATAAATTTGACAGCAATTGTGGATGGCCCAGTTATGATGCCTCATTACCAGGAGCCTTAGAATATTCACAAGATCATTCACATGGAATGGCTCGAACTGAAATTTTATGCTCTTCGTGCGGAGGACATCAAGGTCATGTTTTTAATGATGGTCCAACCCATACAGGTGAACGTTATTGTGTAAATGCTGCAAGTATTCAATTTAATCCTGATGAAAAATAGAGAAAAAACAACTCTGTTTTATGTAAATTTACAACCAAACTAAAAATCATTAAATGGCCACATACGATATCATTATTTTAGGAAGCGGACCAGGAGGTTATGTTACAGCTATCCGAGCTTCTCAATTGGGTTTTAAAACCGCTATTATTGAAAAGGAAAGTCTTGGTGGGGTTTGTTTAAATTGGGGATGTATTCCAACTAAAGCACTACTAAAATCTGCTCAAGTTTTTGAATATCTAAAACATGCCGAAGATTATGGTCTTTCAGTTAAAGAATACGATAAAAATTTTGATGCTGTAGTTAACAGAAGTCGATCTGTGGCTAGTGGAATGAGTAAAGGTGTTCAATTTTTGATGAAGAAAAATAAAATTGATGTAATTAAAGGACATGGAAAGGTTCTTGCAAACAAAAAAATAAGCGTTACTCAAAAAAATAAAATAACAGAATACGAAGCCAAAAACATAATTATTGCTACAGGAGCTAGATCTAGAGAACTACCTGGTCTTCCTCAAGACGGTAAAAAAGTTATTGGTTATAGAGAAGCTATGACGCTATCAAAGCAACCTAAGAAACTCATTGTAGTAGGTTCTGGAGCTATTGGGATTGAATTTGCTTATTTCTATAATGCAATGGGCACAGAAGTAACCTTGATAGAATACCAAGATCGTATTGTCCCTATAGAAGATGAGGAAATATCTAAACAATTGGAACGATCTTTTAAAAATAGTGGGATTAAAATTTTAACTAATGCTGAAGTTATTTCTGTTAATTCAAAAGGAAAAGAAGTAAAAGTTACCTTAAAAAAAGATGGGAAAGAAGAAATAATAAGTGCAGATATAATTTTGTCTGCTGCTGGAATCAAAACTAATATTGAAAATATTGGACTTGAAGATATAGGTATTGCTGTCGATCATGATAAAATCATGGTTAATGATTTTTATCAAACTAATCTTCCAGGATATTATGCTATTGGAGATGTCACTTCAGGACAGGCACTAGCTCACGTTGCATCTGCGGAAGGAATTTTATGTGTTGAAAAAATTGCAGGACAAAATGTCGAACCATTAGATTATAACAATGTTCCCGGATGCACCTATTGTAGCCCAGAAATTGCTTCGGTTGGATTAACAGAAATCCAAGCTAAAGAAAAGGGATACAATATTAAGGTAGGTAAATTTCCGTTTTCAGCTTCTGGAAAGGCACAAACTAGTGGAAGTTCAGAAGGTTTTGTGAAAGTAATTTTTGATGCCAAATATGGAGAATGGCTTGGTTGCCATATGATTGGTGCTGGAGTTACTGATATGATTGCAGAAGCTGTCTTAGGACGTAAACTGGAAACTACAGGAAATGAGGTGTTAAAAACCATTCATCCTCATCCTACAATGAGTGAGGCTGTAATGGAAGCGGTAGCAGATGCTTATGACGAAGTAATTCATTTATAAATTCATAATTCCGCTAATTTAAAGCAGCCTTTGAGCTGCTTTTTTCATTAGACTATGGAAAATATTTAAAATCAAAGACTAGTGAATATAATTTCAATAAGAACAGCGAAAATTCAAGATTTAATTACTTTAAAGCATTTTGAACAAAAACTAATATTATACGAACGTCCATTCGCTCATAATCTAAAAAAAGATCCAATCAAATATTACGACCTAAAAAAATTAATTAAACAAAAAAATGCTGAAGTTGTTGTTGCAATTTATAATAATGAAATAGTTGGCTCTGGTTCGGTAATTATTGAAAAATCTATTGACTACAAAAGGCCTGAATTTTATGCTTATTTGGGCTTTATGTTTGTTATACCCAAATATCGAGGCAAAAAAATTAATTCTAGTATTATTAAGAGTCTTATGAAATGGTCAAAAGATAGAGGTATAGTAGAGTTTCAATTAGATGTTTATGCTGAAAACAAAAACGCAATAAAAGCTTATCAAAAACTTAATTTTAAATCCGATTTATTAAAAATGAGACTGAACACTTCCGAAAATATATAATTTTCTATTTAACCTATTACACTCTCTATTGCTAGACGGTAAGAATCTAGATTAAAACCAATGATTATACCTTTTGCTACAGGTGTTATGTATGAAGTATGTCTAAAATCTTCTCTTGCAAAGGTGTTTGAAATATGAATTTCAATAACATCACTATCAATTCCCTTAATTGCATCGCCAATTGCAACAGAAGTATGGGTATAGGCACCTGGATTTAATAAAATAGCATTTGCTGAAAAACCAACTTGATGCAGTCTATTTATTATCTCCCCTTCAATATTGGATTGAAAATAATCGAAAATGATCTCTGGAAATCGATTTTTTAAAATTTTATAATAATCTTCAAAAGTTTGGTCACCATAAATCAATGGTTCACGGATTCCTAAAAGATTTAGATTTGGTCCGTTGATGATACTAATGTTCATTTTTATTATTTTAGTAAAAGTAAATAAAATAGCTTTATCTCACTAAAAATAAAATCCGTGAATTGGCAACAAGCACTTAAAGATTTTCAAATGTATCTTCGAATAGAAAGAGGACTTGCAGAAAATTCTATAGATAATTACACACTCGATATATGTGCATTTGAGCAATTTTTAAATAAACAAAAAATAAATGAAACTCCAGAAAATTGCACCTTAGTATCAGTTCAAAAATTTATTTATGAAACTGCAAAGAAATTAACCCCTCAAACTCAAGCAAGACGGATTTCAGGATTAAGTAGTTTTTTTGATTTCCTGATCTTTGAATCATATAGAAAAACAAATCCAACTGATTTGATTGATTTACCTAAACTGGGAAGAAAATTACCAGATGTGTTAAGTTATAATGAGATTGAAATACTTGTGAATCAAATCGATCTGGGAAGTCCTCAAGGTCATCGTAATCGTGCAATAATAGAGACCCTTTATGCAAGTGGATTACGTGTTTCGGAATTGACAACTCTAAGTCTTTCTAATATTTTTTTTAAAGAAGAACTAATAAGAGTTTCAGGAAAAGGAAACAAACAACGGATTGTACCTATTGGTAAAATTGCAAAAAAATATATTAAATTATATTTAGAACAAAGAGACCTTCAAAAAATCAACTCTAAACATCAAGATATTTTGTTTTTAAATCGAAATGGAAAGAGTTTAACGCGACAAATGATTTATACTATAATAAAGCGATTAGCTGAAAAAGCTAATATTTTAAAACAAGTTGGACCACATACCTTTAGACACTCATTTGCAACACACTTATTAGAAAATGGGGCAGATTTGAGAACAATTCAAGTTCTGATGGGTCATGAAAATATAACAACTACTGAAGTCTACACGCATTTAGATACACAATACTTACGCTCTGTGGTAGAGCGTTTTCATCCACGCAGTATAAATTAAAGAATAACTAAACGAAATCCTTCTCCGTGTATATTTAAAATTTGAACTTTATCATCTACGCTTAAATATTTTCGAAGCTTAGCTATATAAACATCCATACTTCTAGAAGTGAAATAATTATCATCTCGCCAGATTTTATTTAGAGCCAATTCTCTAGGAAGTAGGTCATTTAAATATGACACGAGTAATTTTAAAAGCTGACTTTCTTTAGGAGAAAGCTTAATTATATCATCTTCTTTATGTTTTAAAAAACGAAGTTTTGAATTAAAATGAAAATCACTAAACAAAAACTCAAAAGTGTCGTCAACATTAATATATGGTGTGTTTTTTCTATTAAATACCGCTTTAATTTTCGCTACTAAAATGTCAGAATCAAAAGGTTTAGTCAGGTAATCATCGGCTCCAATTTTAAAACCTTTTAAAACATCTTCTTTTAAATGTTTTGCCGTGAGAAAAAAAATAGGGATGTCTTCGTTTAATTCACGTATTTCCTTAGCTAAAGTAAAACCGTCTTTATATGGCATCATCACATCTAAAATACACAGATCAAAATCATGTTTTTTAAACTTTTCAAAGCCCTCAATACCATTTTTGGTTAGAGTAACTTCATAATCGTTTAGCATTAAATATTCTTTTAATATACTCCCAAAATTATGGTCATCTTCAACTAATAAAATTTTTTTGTTTGTATTTTTCATGATTTTTTATATGTGATCTTAGATGTTTTATTGTTCATTAGTGAAGCTTAATGTAAAAGTAGTCCCAATATGTATTTTACTTTCAAGTGAAATATGCCCTTTATGCAATTCAATGATTTTTTTTACATACGCTAGGCCCAATCCATGACCTTTAACGTTATGAATATTTCCTGAAGTTTCACGATAAAACTTATCAAATATTTTCTTCTGTGTAACGGGGGTCATACCTATTCCGTTATCTTGGAGCTTAATGATAAAGTTTGTGCCATAATTTAAAGTTTTTAAAACAACCTCTGGAGATTCATCACAATATTTAACTGCGTTATCTATTAGATTTATAATTACATTAGTGAAATGAGTCTTATTTCCGTAAATGAATGGATTTGATGCTTTTAAATCTATTAATAGTTTGACTTTTTTATTTTCTAAAATTAAACCGGTATGGTTAATGGCATCTTTAAGAACCTCGTGGAAGTCCATTCTAATTTTTGGAATTGGTTCGCTACCCCGTTCTAATTGTGAAATTCTTAAAACACTTTCAACTTGAGTAAGCATTCTGCTATTTTCTTCCCGAATCATTTTTACATATTGTTTAACCTTTGAAGGAACAACGATGGATTTTGGATTTAAAATTGCATCTAATGCTAGGCTTATTGTAGCTATTGGCGTCTTAAACTCATGAGACATATTATTTATAAAGTCAGTTTTTATTTCAGAAATTTTCTTCTGTTGTATAATTTGATACAATGCACCTCCGGAGACAACAACAATAAAAAGAGTAAGTAATAAGGTCAATCCTCCAATACCAAGTATCGAAGAAAACACATACTGATCCTTTTTCGGAAAGGAAACAACTAACTCATAATTACCAACTCCATTTTTATCTAAAAAAATAGGTGTATAATAACGAAAACCTTCTTGTTTTTCTGAATAATTTTTAGACTTTATCTTCGTCGTTAAACCCTTATCATAGACACCAAATTCATATGGCGTTATTATTTTTTTAGAGTCAAACTGTCTTTTTAAAACAAAATCTAATTCGCTTGAATTTAATCGTTTATGTAAAGGAGTATTAGATGTATAATCCTTAAAAGCAGACAAAATACGTTGATTAGAAATATTCATTCTATCGATATTTGTAATCTTCTCTATAGAACTAGCAATATTATTCTCCCTATCAAAAACATCATTTTTATTAATTATTGTTGTATTTTTTACTTGCTTAACATCCATCAAAACATCTATAGTGTCTCCTAGTTTAGGATCTAAATAAGGTTTGATCTTATAATTTTGTTCTAAAATACCATATGCGTAATATGAAATTAAATTGTTAGGTTTATCTTCATCTAAAAACAAAAATACCTTTGCAAAACTCTCATCATCTGGAGTTCCAATAGAATCAATTAGACTTTCATAAGCACTTATGTAATCTAAAAGTTCACGTTCTTGAACTTCCTCAGCAACAATTTGCAAAGACTGTTGAATGGATAAAGAAAACTCCTTTTCTTTATCATTCCATGCAGAATAAATCCAATATCCCTGCAGAGCAACCACACCCAAAATAGATATAATCATAAAGCAAACCAGTGAAATGAATAAAGTTTTTTTCATTGATAAATATTATCTATTTACTTATTAAGGGTAAATTTCATTTATTTTAATTAAAAAAAATGCCAAGACTTTGTTAATCATTCTAATTAAAAATTATATTAATTCATTGTACACAATTTTTAGATGACTTAAAGAATCCTTAATTGATTCATTTACAATCACATAATCTGATAATTCTATTTTTATTTTGTCCGTCCATTGATTTTTCATTCTGGAAATTACAGTTTCTCGATTACTATTGTCTCGTTGCATAACTCGTTTTAAACGTAACTCTTTGGAAGCTGTAACTAGAATAATGATGTCGCATTCTTTATATCCGCCACATTCAAAAAGAATTGCAGCTTCATTTATTATGAAGGTTGCATCCTGATTTTTTATTTTGAAATCTTTAAAAGCCGAATCAACTGCTGGATGAACAATAGCATTCAAATCTGCTAAAGAATTTGGATTATTAAAAACAATTTCAGAAAGTTTTTTTCGGTTTAGACAACCTTTTATATCATAAATTTCGATTCCAAAACGCTTGATAACTTGTTCTTTTAAATTATAATTCAACATTTTTCTTCCAGCTTTATCAGATTCAAAACATGGCACACCTTGTTTTTTAAACCACTTCAACATAGTAGATTTTCCACTTCCTATTCCCCCTGTTAGTCCAACTATTTTCATTTTCTTATCAGATAATTTACGGATTTAGGATTCCAAGATATGTTTTTAATTTTTTGTGGTTTTTTGGTCAAAAAAATTAGCGGTAGCTTAAAAGGTTCTTCTTTAATTAAGTTATAATCAATCGCTAACCCAAAATCAGTCTCATTTATTCCATTTAATAAAATCAACGGCATCGTTATTTTTAATTTAATCTTAGGAGGAAAAAATTTCATTTTTACTTTATCTGGAAGATTTATTGTTTCTAGATTAATCATAAATTCTTTTTCAGAGTACCTGGATATTGGCATTAAAATTTTAATTTGATTAATTTCATAGTGAAGTCCTTCCTTAGCTTCCAAAATAAGCGTTTCTGAAATGTCTCTATTATTATCATTTGAAATAAATGGTAAAGTTGAAATTTCTGATAGAGTATCTAAAATACTTTGAGCCCCTGTAACCAAAATACTATCTGGAATTACTCGTAAAGGCGAGTCACTCAAATATCCTGGCCTATATTTAATTGAAACTAGTGGGACAACAACAACTTTTTTGGAATTCAAAAGACTGTATTCAAGTAATATATCATCTGTTTTTATTTGGTTTAACTCTGTATTGGAAAATAATTGTTGTTGAAAACGATATTGTTTTCTTTCCAAGGAAATTTGTGCAGGTTGACTTAAGAAACTTGTCTCCTTTAAAGATATTATTATTTTATTTTTAAACAAACGATACCATAAAATTTGAATTCCACTAGCAGTAATTAATAAATCAATTTTTGATTTATTATTAGATAAAATTACATTCTTTGGGATATCGCTCCAAACTATTTTAAAAGTTTGTTCAATTTGATAATTATTTGACAGCTTTGTACTAAACCAAAAAGTAATAGAAATAAGAAAAAAAAGAAAAAAAAATTGAAAGCGGCCTTTATCAGGAAACTTTTTTAAGATTTTATCAATTTTTTTTGTTTTCAAATACATAATATCCCATTAATTCTCCAATTATTTAGCTAGCTTAAAGAATCAATGATTTCTTGACTAACTCCAACGTTTGAAAATCCACCATCATGAAATAAATTTTGAAGGGTTACTTTTCGTGTATAATCAGAAAAAAGAGAAACAGTATAATCCGCACATTCTTTAGCAGTAGCATTACCCAATGGAGACATTTTTTCAGCATAATTAAGAAATCCTTCTATTCCAGAGACTCCTTTACCGGCAGTAGTAAGTGTAGGCGACTGAGAGATCGTGTTAACCCGTACTTTTTTATCTTTACCAAAGAAATATCCAAAACTACGAGCTATGGACTCCAGATAAGCTTTATTATCTGCCATGTCGTTATAATTAGGGAAAGTACGTTGTGCGGCTACATAGGTAAGTGCTAATATACTTCCCCAAGGATTCATTGCGTCTTTTTTATAAAGACACTGCATTAACTTATGAAAAGAAACAGCAGAAACATCCCAACCTTTTGTCATCCAATCATGGTTTAAATCAGTATAATGTTTGCCTTTTCTGACATTTACAGACATTCCAATGGAATGTAAAACAAAATCAAGCTTACCTCCTAAGATCTCTTGCGCTTGGTCAATCAATGAGTTTAAATCATCAACATTTGTGGCATCTGCTGATATAACCTTAGAGTCTGTTTTTTTAGCTAAAGATTGAATAGTTCCCATTCTTAGAGCTACTGGAGCATTTGTGAGAACAAAAGTTCCTCCGGCATCCGATACAGATTCTGCTGTTTTCCAGGCTATAGATTGATTATCTAAAGCTCCAAAAATTATTCCTTTTTTCCCTTCTAAAATTTTATGTGACATACGTAATTTTTATAGTACCAAAGGTACATTTAATTCATTAATTGTTTTGCGTGAGCAATAGCTGTAGGTGTAATTTGATTTCCAGAAAGCATCATTGCTATTTCTTGAATTCGTTCATCTTTGTCTAATTTATTTAAACGTGTAAATGTTTTTCCCTCAAAAATAACTTTTTGAACTTTAAAGTGATCACTTCCTTTCGCTGCAACTTGAGGAAGATGAGTAATCGTGAGAACCTGAAGTTTTTTCGATAAAGAAACCATTATCTCAGCAATACTATCAGATATTTTTCCAGATACTCCCGTATCAATTTCATCAAAAACAAGGGTTTGTAGTTTTTTATAGCGTGATAAAACAACTTTAATTGCTAACATAATACGCGATAATTCTCCTCCAGAGGCTACTTTTTTTAGCAATTTAAAATCCACACCAGTATTTGCGCTGAAAAGGAAATAAAGATCATCTTTACCATTGGAAAGATATTTTTGACTGGGGCTAAGTTTTATTCTAAAAGCAGCGTCTTGCATACCCATTTTTCCAACTAAAGACTTTAATTCATCTTCCAAAATGGAAACTGCTCGATGACGCTTTTCTGAAATTGATTTTGCAAACTCTTCTAACAATCTCTCTTGATTAATTTGAGTTTGATATAAGTCTTCTAGGCTTGTATCTAGATTTACTGTTTGTTGAATATCTTGTTTAAGTCCTTTTTGAATTTCCATTAACTCTTCTACAGAATTAACTTTATGTTTTTGAAAGAGTGCATTTAATAGATCTATTTTTTTTGTTAATACTTCCAATTCATTTGGATTAACTTCCAAATTTTCTATCTGTCTTTTACATTCTTCTAAAACATCCTCTGATTCCAGAGTAATGTTATGAATACGTTCTTTAAAGGATGAAAATTGATTGGATTTTTCAAATAATCCGTT
>Ga0307998_1000093_pt1 | contig 50461 bp, 42 predicted proteins | sample Davwhametageno37_FD_203147 | JGI IMG/M metagenome (GOLD analysis project Ga0307998, IMG submission 203147) | Marine microbial communities from Davis Island wharf, Antarctic Ocean - #37 | ecosystem: Environmental > Aquatic > Marine > Unclassified | place: Antarctic Ocean: Davis Island wharf... | reverse complement strand
ATGATGCAGACCGACGACTTAAAATGATGTTGCATTGGGATGTAAACAATGGAATAGCGAGAAGAAGTTGGGCGAGAAATGAGCCGGCTATTTTCGCTATAAAACGAGCAATGGAAAAAGAGCCGAAATTAAAAGTTACAGTTCCTAATTTGGTGGATGAAGATTTGTTGGCTGGTTTAGGGTTTTAAATTTCTAACTCACCTTAATATCATACTTATCGAGTAACCCAAGTACACCGTCTATTGAAAATTTGGCTTTAGAGATTTTATTAGTTTCAGGATCTATAGAATAATTTATGGCGGTCCTAAAATCCGCACCTTGTAAGTTTGTATTACTAAATGTAGCTCTTGATAAATCGCAACCCTCAAAATTTGCCTTTATTAAATTGGCATCCGTAAAATCGGCTTCCACCATACTGCATTTAATAAAAGCCATTTCTTTCATCTTTAATTTAAAGAAGGAAGAATAGCTCAATTGGCAAGATTGGAAGTGAAAGCTCAATAAAAACGGCTTGCATAAATCGAATCGCAATCCTATTAACTTACAATGCTTAAAATGGACGTTTCGGAATGCTGTATCTCTAATTTCAGCCATACTGAAATTACAGTTTATAAATTCACACTCGTTAAATTCAACTTGAGTTAAATCCGAATTTGAAAAATTGCAGGATTCAAACCTGCAATTATCCATTTCTACTTTTCCAAATGAAGTTCCAGAAAAATCTTCCTGTTCGAATTTTGTGTCAATGTTTAGTGGATTCATAATATTGTGGTCGTTTTTTGCAAAAATTTAACTCTCTCTTCCACATTTTATGTTCAAAATGTAGGTCTCCAATAAAAACAGCTTTTTCTTTCATTTCTTTTGATTTTTAAATCAAAGTTAAAATGTAAAGATCCTTCAAAACATGAGCAAAGCCTAGATTTCTCCTGACCTTAGTTTGGCTCCACCTTGTTTTACTAGTTGGTCGTAAATCCGTTTCATTGACTTATCAACCACTTTATCGGTAAGGGTTTTATTTTCGTCTCTAAACCTAAAACTCATGGCATAGCTTTTCTTACCATTCTCGAGGTCTTTGCCTTCATAAACATCAAAAACACCAACTTCTTTTAAAATTTGTCTTTCACATTTTAAAGCTATGGTTTTCAAAGACTCAAAGCCAGTTTCCTTGTCAACAACAAGAGCCAAATCCCGTCGCACGGATGGGTATTTTGGGGTTTCTTGGTATTTGGTAGAACTTCTTTTTACCAATTCAAAAAGGTTGTCCCAATTTATATCCGCGTAAACCACTTCGTTTTTTATTCCAAATTGCTTCAATGATTTTAACGAAATAGATCCAAATTCGGCGACTTTCAATTTTTGAATAGACAGTTGAATGCCAAAATCCAATTCTTCGTTTTTACTTTCTTTGGATTGAACGCCTAAATCATTCACTCCTAGTTTTTTAAATAGTCCTTCCAACAAACCTTTTAAAGTGAAAAAGTTTTGTTTTTCAAAATCGGAATTCCAATTTTCGGTAGTTTTATTTCCGGTAAGAAAAACAGAAATATGTTGTTCTTCTTTATTTCCATCACTATATTGTTGGTAGGTTTTTCCAAATTCGAATAACTTTAAATCGGCCTCATTTCTGTTTTGATTATAGGCAATGGTTTCTAATCCAGAAAATAACATGGATTGGCGCATTACTTCTAAATCTTTGCTCAAAGGATTTAGTATTTCAACAGCTGCACTTAGCCCTTCTGGATAATACCCAGCTTTGGTTAAGGAATTAGACATCATTTCGTTAAGCCCATTGTTGGCCAAAAAATTAAGTGCTGTATTTCTGGTTTGTTCGGGTTGAGGTTTAAGAGAAGGAGTTAGCGAAATGTGCATTTTTTGTGGCAACTCAATCTCATTGTATCCATAAACTCTAAGAATTTCCTCTATGACATCGGCTTCTCGTTGTACATCTACTTTAAAAGCAGGAACATATAACTCTAGGCCATTTACAGTTTCCGATTTAATCTCAATTTCAAGGTCGGTTAAAATGGATTTAATTAGGTTGGGATCAATAGCTTTTCCGATTAATCTATCGCAATGGGAATAGCTAAACGAAACGTTAAACCCGTTTAATTTGGTAGGATAGCTTTCCAGTATATCAGAAGTAATTTTGCCACCAGCGATTTCCTTAATAATCATGGCAGCTCTTTTAGCAGCGAATACAGTTATTTCTGGGTCAATTCCTCTTTCAAATCGAAAGGAAGCGTCTGTATTTAATCCATGTCTTTTAGCGGTTTTCCGAACCGAAACAGGATTAAAATAAGCCGATTCTAAAAATATGTTTTTCGTGTTTTTAGAAACGCCACTTTCAAGTCCACCAAAAATACCAGCAATGCACATTCCTTCTGTTTCATTACAAATCATCAGGTCTTTGTCTGACAGTTGCCTTTCGTTCCCATCCAAAGTTTTAAACTTAGTTTTTTCAGGCAATTGCCCTACAATTACTTTGTTTCCTGCAATTTTATCCGAATCGAATGCGTGTAGTGGTTGTCCTAGTTCGTGCAATACAAAATTGGTTGTATCCACTATGTTGTTTATGGGTTTTAAACCAATTGACGCGAGTCTTTTTTGTAACCATTCTGGCGAAGGTTTTACTTCAATTCCCTCTATACAAATACCTACATAACGCGGGCAAGCATCGTTATCTTTTACTTCTATAGTAATTGGACTTGATGTGTTATCTGATTTGTAATTAGAAACTTCTGGTAGTTTTAACTCTCCATGCTCTATTCCAAAGCGATTGAGTACAACTGCCAAATCTCGTGCAACTCCATAATGACTCATGGCATCAGCGCGGTTGGGAGTTAATCCAATTTCAAAAATTTGGTCTTGTTCAATTTTAAAGTGAGATGCAGCAGGTGTTCCAACAATAGCGTTTCCATCCAGCACCATTATTCCATCGTGCGATTCACCGAGTCCAATTTCATCCTCGGCGCATATCATTCCTTGAGAAAGTTCACCTCTAATTTTCGATTTTTTTATTTCAAAAGGTTCTCCGTTATTTGGGTAAAGTGTTGCGCCAACAGTGGCAATCACAACTTTTTGACCTTTTGCGACATTAGGAGCCCCACAAACAATAGAAAGAAGTTCAGTTTCTCCGATATTTACGGTAGTTTTATTTAATCGATCGGCATTTGGATGTTTTTCGCAACTCATTACTTCACCAATTACCAGCCCTTTTAATCCACCAGGAATTTGGTCAACGATTTCAATGCCTTCTATTTCAAGTCCACTGTCAGTAAGTAATTCACCAGTTTTTTCGGCTGGCAAACCCATTGCTAAATATTGTTTCAACCAGTTGTAAGAAATTTTCATAATTGTATCTCCTTTTAGAGACTGCAAAAATAAATATTTAACTACAAGACGCTTCGTTATTTGGTGAGCTCTAACGGGAATAAAAATCTTAAATTCGCAATCCTAATATAATTGGAATTAATATGAAACGAATTGCCCCCCTATTATCCATATTATCCTTAGTTGGACTATTGTTCTTTCAGTCTTGTGAAGAACCGAGAAAATCAATAATTATTGGAAATGAAGCTTGGACGCTCAACCGAGGATTAACCTATGTTACTAAAGCCGTACTTGAAGAAAAAGGATTTGAGGTGGTTATTAAAGACGAAAGAATTGAGAATGTTTTCAAGCAAATGTCTGCCGGAAGCATTGACTTGTACATGGATGCTTGGGAAGATGCACACTATGTTTACATTTACCAAAGACAAGGGTTAGAAGACCTTGGAGAAATATATGCAGGCTGCAAAATGGGTGTGGCAGTACCACGATATTTTGATTTAGACTCTGTTTCTCAAATGAAAGCCGACAGTTCTATTTACGGAAATGTTTTTTACGGAGTTAAGCGAGAAGCAGGAGTTATGATTTCGGCAATTACAGCATTTAGGAATTACGAAATGCACCCAAAAATCATGGAATTAGAAGAAGACGAACTTTTAGAACGTGCACAAATGATGGTAGATAAAGAAGAAAATTTTGTTATGGCGGCTTGGTCTCCTCATTGGATGGTAAATCATTTTGACCTGAAATTTTTAGAGGATACCAGTGCTTATTTTGGAGAAACCGATGAAATTCATGCCTACGGAAGATCAAAATTTGAAGCGGATAACCCCAAAGTTGCCGAAATTATAAAACGAATTAGTTTTTCAGAAGGCCAAATGTCAAGCTTGTTATTGGAAATGAAAGACACCAAAAATGAAGAAGATTACAAAGCGGCGACTGCAAAATGGATTGCTGATAATCGAGGTGTTGTAAATGAGTGGTTGGGGAAATAACATTTAACGACGAATTTAAAATCTTAAAGTTATTTTGCCGGAAAGTTGACTTTCTTTCTACTAAGAAATCCGACTCCAATTCGGTTTGGTTCTCAATATATTTTTAAACTCTTTTAGAATAGAAGCATTTTCAGGATCTTGAAAATTGGGATCTTTTGCCAGCAATTTGGAAGCGTTTTTTCTTGCCAAAAGCAAAATCTGTTGATCTTTTGCTAAGTCAGCAACTTTTAAATCTAAAATGCCACTTTGTTGTGTTCCCATTAAATCGCCTGCCCCCCGAAGCCGCAAATCTTCTTCAGCAATAACAAATCCGTCATTGGTTTGTATCATTATTTCCATACGCTTTTTACTTTCAGCGCTCATTTTATGGCCAGTCATTAAAATACAGAAAGACTGTTCGGCACCCCGCCCAACCCTACCGCGTAGCTGATGCAATTGGGACAAACCAAAACGTTCTGCACTTTCAATAATCATAACGCTGGCATTAGGCACATTTACCCCAACTTCAATTACGGTTGTGGCAACTAAAATGTGGGCTTCACCTCTTACAAAACGTTGCATTTCAAAGTCTTTGTCTTTTGGTTTCATTTTACCATGCACAATTGCTATTTGGTTTTCAGGCAATGGAAAAGCTCGGGCAATACTTTCGTAGCCATCCATTAAATCTTTGTAATCTAATTTTTCACTTTCTTTAATAAGCGGATAAACCATATAAACTTGACGCCCTTTTGCAATTTCGTCACGCATAAACTGAAAAACTCGAAGACGCTGAGAATCGGTTCGATGAACTGTTTTAATTGGCTTTCTTCCTGGAGGTAATTCATCAATAATAGAAATATCTAAATCACCATATAAAGTCATGGATAAGGTTCGTGGAATTGGAGTGGCGGTCATAACCAACACATGAGGCGGTGCATTATTCTTTTTCCACAAGCGAGACCGTTGCTCTACTCCAAATCTATGCTGTTCGTCAATAATAGCTAGCCCTATGTTTTTGAACTGCACTCGATCCTCCAAAAGGGCATGAGTACCAACAAGAATATCTAACTCTCCTTGAACAGTGTCAGTTAACACTTCTCTACGTTCGGCAGTTTTCGAAGATCCTGTTAAAATTCCCACTCTAACTTTTGTGCCTTGAAGCATTTCAGTTAAACTGGCAAAATGCTGACGTGCAAGTATTTCGGTTGGAGCCATTAACGCAGCCTGAAAACCGTTGTCTATTGCCATAAGAGCACACATTAGAGAAACAATAGTTTTTCCACTTCCCACATCTCCTTGCAACAAACGATTCATTTGAACGCCAGAGCCAAAATCTTTTCTTATTTCTTTTAAAACTCTTTTTTGGGCACCAGTTAGCTCAAATGGCAAATTGTTTTTGTAGAAATTATTAAAATGGGTTCCAATATTGTCAAACACAAATCCCTTCACATTGGATTTGTGAGTTAGCTGAGTTCTTAGTATTTGCAATTGAAGAAAGAATAATTCTTCAAATTTAAGCCTGACTAAAGCCTTTTGTAAAAGCTCTGGTGCACTAGGGAAATGAATTTCTTTTAATGCTTGTTTAGAAGATATTAAATGGTTGGATTCTACAATTGAAGTACTCAACGTTTCGGGTAGAATACCCATAATTTCTGGAATCAAATTCCGCAACAATTTTTCAATTCCTCGACTACTTAAGCCAAAACCAGAAAGTTTTTCTGTTGTAGAGTAAATGGGTTGTAGCTTAGAGTTGAATTGTACATTTTCTTCTTCGTAAATAGAAATTTCGGGGTGGGCAATATTGAATCTGTTGTTAAAGAAATTAGGCTTACCAAATGCTACGTATTCAATGTTTGGCTTCAAGGTAGGTTTAATAAATCTTGCTCCTTTAAACCAAACGAGATCTATTGATCCCTCAGAATCTATAAATTCTGCTACTAATCTTTGTTTATGCCCTTTACCTGCCATTTCAATTTTCCCGAACTTTCCACGAAGCTGAACTTGGCTATGCTCGCCATTAATTTCTTTGGTGGTATAATATTTTGATCGATCGACATATCGAAACGGAAAATGGGTTAAGAGGTGCTTATATTTAAAAATACGAAGTTCCTTTTTGAGCAGCTCAGCTCTTTTCGGACCAACTCCTTTTAAATATTCTATAGATGTTTCTAAAATCTCCACTTTATTCTATGCTCCAAATTAGAGTAAAACAAAAGTAAAAAGCTAGAAGAATAAATGGAATAACAAGTGAAAACTTATTCCACAACTACTCGATAAGTTGAACGGCTCTCCCCATTTTTTATTTCAAACAGATAAATCCCTTTGGCTAAGGCAGAAACATCAATTTCTAAAGAGTTGTTTGCCTCTGAAGTATTAAAAACTGATTTGGAAATTTCAGCTCCCATTAAAGTCGTAATTCTTAATTGGGTAGATTCCGATTTTATTCCATGAAGCTCGATATTAATATTAGTAGAAGCGGGGTTGGGGTAAAGTTTTAAAGAGACACCGTTTTCCAGGTTTTCTTCAATGCCCACACACCCGTTTATTACCACAGTTTGTTTTGTATTTACACAAAATTCACTTGTTACTGTAACTGAATAAGTTCCTTGGGTAGAAACTACTCGAGTTTGATTTATATATCCGTTTTCCCAAATATAATCGGCAGTTAAAAATTTACCAGCATCTAGTTTGAGCGTATTTGCTCCACAAATTCTTGATGTATCCGCCAAAGTAATTATCAAACTATCCTTTAATTCAACATAGGTGGTGTCGCTTATCTGGCAAGCAAAGTTTGGATGATTATTTCTATACCTAAATCCGAGTGTATATCGTACTTCATTTTTTCCGAATTGAACCGTTGCTATTCTATAGGCACCTAGTCTAATTGTTCTCAGCCATGGTTTTCCATCCCAAAAGTTATAATCGTATTGATTTACACTTTGGTCAATTGCCTGTGGCCAACCTGATTTAGCAATGGAAGCGTATTTTACTTTTACCTCAGTTGCTGGGTCAAAACCATTTGGGTTGAGTGTTTTTTTACCAGTGCTGCCAGCAAGTAACGGTCCTTTTGGAATCCTAAAGAGCATAGTATCTTTTTTGGTAAAGAAAATAGTGTCTTGTACCACGTTGTTGCAATATATTTCAGGAATAAGCTCTATTTCAGGAGGCCTAACAAAACGTACTCTAATAGTAGTATCTGTACCACAAAAGCCATAGTTACCTACTTTTATTCTTCCGATTGTATCTTTTCCAAAACTTGCCAGTTTTGCATCCAATACCCCAATATTTCTATTAACCATTGCTGGAGCATAGTCTAAATATTGCCAGATAGGGTTTGGTCCTGCAACGGTAAGAGTATCGTTTGATGGATTAGTTACACAAAAATTTATTGTGGAATAAGGAGCTCCATTACCATTAACTCCTAAAAAGCTATGGTCCCAGGGTGCAACAACAGGAATCTTGGAAAGACTATCATTGAAACATCCGTCCAACAAAGTATAGGTAACAAAAGCTGTATCTGGTTTTCCTTTAGAAGGATTAAAAAGCGTACCATTTACAAAATACACCATTTTTCGGTTTCCATTCAAGACAGAATCAACACCATAACCTGAAAACCAACCACCTGGATTTTTAGGGCTTAGTCTATGTCTAATAGTATCCGGAAAGCTGCCTCCTCCGTATATTCCACACAAAGAATCGAAAGGCATCAGACTTGGGTCGGGAAGCCCGACAACCTTAATTTGGATGCTATCGGCTGTTGCACATCGATCACCTGTTACACTATACTTTACCCAAAAAGATCCTAATCCAGATTTATTTGGATCCCAATATCCCAATGTATCATTTGTTATTCCCTTTCCAGACCAACGACCACCGGGTTTGATAATATTCCAAGGTGTCGGCGAAGTAAGTTTTATTATTCCATTTTCTAAACATTGAATAGGGAGTGAATTTGGCATGCTATTGTAAGAACTAACTACATTTACTGAAAGACTCAAGGTATCTTTACAAAGACCAGTAGCTGAATCACTTAAATAAACCGTGTATTTTTTGCTAGTACTTAAATGTGCAAGAGCATTTGCAGTATCTTTATTCGTCGCTCCTATAAAACCTCCATTAGAGCTTGGCTGCCAATTGTATTTCACAATGCCTTTTCTTATTCCAGTACAAGAGTTGAACTTTGTTTGAGGTAAGTAATAAGCTGTATTGGGAAAGGCGGTTAAAAAGTTACATTGTGGGCCTTGGCCAGGAGTAATAAAACCACGTCTATTTGCAGATCGGTAGGATTTAGAATCAAATTTATGAATGTGGTTTCCCGTCTGCGCTCCTGGATTATCCCAGCAAATTTCAACGATCAAATTGCTTTTTCCGTCCCAATTGTATTCGCTGTTAAAGATATGTTCATTCCATCCTTTTTTTACTATTACTCCACTGGAATAAAAGACCGTATTTGATCCAGTTAAAAAAGTGTCTTTTGGCAATTCATTAAGCGAAGAACAACCTAATTTTATTGTGAAATTATTATGAGTTGTTGCTGTTCCTTTGAATAGCGAATCGATAAAAAACGAAATAGATTTTATGGGACCGGCTTCCATTTTCAATGCTCGGAGTTCACTAGCCAGATACATAAACTGGGTTTTCTGGCTATAAAAAATACTGCCGTAAACCATTGGTGAATTACTCAACGATGTGTCGTTTCTAAATACTCCTTTTCCAAAAGAGAATTGTTTAAAATTTCCTTGACATTGGTATTTCGATTTACCACATTTCTCATAATCGACCTTTCCCTGATCAACCCACATTTTTATGTTTTTAGAAAGACATACTAAACTATCGGAAACCAAAGCTTTTGCATTAATTAGAAAAGGTTGAGTAACTTTTACTTGAACATTTGACGTTCTTACACAGCCAGAATCGCTTGTAACTGTAACTTGAAATGAGGTTAGTGATTTTACATTTGAAAACAACGGATTTTTAATACTGTCATTATTAATTAGTTGAGAGTTGTTCCAACGATAAGAATATTTTAGTTTGTTATTAGACCCATCTACATTTAATTGTCCTTTTGCTGGGTGACACAAGTAAAAATCTGGAGTAGTTTTTAGCTTAAAACTATTAGCTACTTTTATTAAAATAGTATCGATATTATTACAATTTGAAGAGCCTAAACAGCCAAGTCTAAGATCGGATTTAACTTCAAGATAAGTTGAAACAGTGGGAACGAATTTCCCGGTTTTTCCTGTATCAGAAGTCGTTGTATCGGGAAACCAATTTACTCCAACGGTTAAGGGAATAGAAGATAAACTACGCCATGTGTAGTGGCGGCCACCTTCCGCTGATAATATAGAAGTATCTCCCTTGCAAACAATTTGGTCTTCTCCCGCTGAAGTTCCATTTTTTACACTTATTTCAAATACGGAACTGCCTTTTCCTGGAATATCACACCTATCATCATCATACTTTAGAAAAAATATTTTATATGGATTATTTCCTAGACTTGCTGTCCACTCAAATTTAACAACAGCCTTATTTCTAGATAAAAAAGTGGTTGTCATTTTTGCGCCGGGCATTACTTCTTTTAAGTTGGTGCCAAAACGCAAGGTATCGGTTAAGTCTTTGTCGTAAATAGTGTCTTGCCAAGAAAATTTTGTTCCTCGACATACTTCAATTTTGTATTTACCTTTTTTCGTTGCGCCCATAACAGTAGAAATGCCGGAAATATCTGTGGGCACATTGTTGGTACAAGTTCTAACAGAAAACGGTACTTCGTGCATAGTTCTGCCTACTTCTTTGCCAGTACAACGTTCATATTCAATTACCCAAAATGCCACTAAATACATTCCGGTTCTACTTGTTTTAAATGTGATAAGACCAGTAGTAGAATCTAATTTTATGCCCGGAATAGGAATTGCGGCTGAAAATCCAGCATTGTATCTAGCATATGTATAAATTCCAGGGGAGGTAATTCTATCAATAGCCGGGCTAAGAACATAACTCAAACTATCTCCATCAGGGTCATGAGCACCAATACTATATAAAATATCTTGACCTGTACAAACATTAGGTATAGGTTTTACTTCATCTGAAAATATAGGTGAGTTATTTAAAGGAAAACTCGTGTTATTTAATCGAGTTACTGGTGCAAAATAAGACCCAGTCATATTGGTCGTCCTAATCCGACAGCATTGACTAGGAGACATATATATCTCCCAATAATTACACGCAGGAAGTTCAAATATAGTCTCATAATACTTAACCTCATAACCACCTGGGTTGAATCTATTTAAACATTTTGAAGATTTATTTCTACAAAGATCAGAAATATCTTTTGCCCCAAAATTAGCAGGTCTTTCACCCGGTTTAGACACATAATATACTCTCGGCGCATTATGAACAATAAGATTAGTTCCCCTTGGCATACAAACAGCAGTAATTCTTTGAGTATAAGCTGGTGTGCTAGATGAATTACAATCTCGAATAATCCCTAAAATGACCTTATACTTATGTGTGCCAGCAACGGAACCTGGACCCTGATAAGTGTATTTTATAACACCCCCTACCTCGTGAGAAGCTTCAACTGAATTATTTATAAAAAAGAAAAATGAAATTATTAGAATTAATGTGTGTCGTACCATGTTATCTGATTTATGCTTTAAAGACGGTCGTCAAACCCAAAGGGTTGCTTTGTGAAAGGAAATAATTTTATTTGAATAATTGTCTCTAAAAAAAACAATAACAACCAGTCTAACAGCCAATTACAATCCGAAAAGTTTCAAGGCTACCATTTCTTTTTACTTGAATCAAATAATTACCGGAGGCTATTTCTCCCAAATCTAAAATCGTGTTTTTAGAATTAACTTCAAATTCTTTAATGATTTGTCCTGTTAAATTTAAAAGCTTAACTGTTTCAATATTCTCTCCTCCACTTTCCAAATTCAAAAATTGACTGGTGGGATTAGGGAATATTTTAATACTTGAATTGGAGGAGTGTACAGCAGAAACCCCAAGGCATATTGCAGTAATTTTTACTTGAGTTGTGTCTGTTGTTTCGCACTTACTTCCAATGCTAATTTTCACCCAATATTTACCGTTTGTGGTGGCAGTAATAGTTTGCGATTTTGCTCCTGTATTCCAAGAATATACCGCTCCATTATTTCCTGCATCTAAGACTGCCGGTTTATTATTACAACCATAAACGGTATCCGGAAAATCATGATCAGGAGAGATTAAGACCTTAAATAAATAGCGTGCATTGTTTCCGCAAAAACCGGTGCTATCTAATCTAATGGTATGGCTTCCAACACTAGCTATTACTGGATTAAAAGTATTTCCAACTACTCCACTTCCCGACCAAGTTCCACCGCTGTGTCTGGTTATTAAATTTTCGATTGGGTCAATGCTACAAAACACCCTGTTTCCAGAATAAACCGTATCGAAAACAGGATAAACCTGAATAATAATCATAGTGTCGGCGTTACATCCATTTTTGGAAATGCTGTGTTTTATAGAAACACTTTTAGGCGAATTCAAACTTGGTTTTACTTTGGGATCAGAAGCATTAAAATTAGTGCTTGATACCCCTAAACCAGTAAATGTACCTCCAGAATTAGTAGGGTTTAAAAGTCCAGTTGTTTCCGTTTCACAAAATTTGTTTTTTGTAGTAAAAAAGGGGGATGGTGGTGCAATTGAGGTTACCGCAATAGTATCGGTTATCTCGCAACCAAAACTATCCGCATAGTTTAGCCAAATGTTTCCGCTACGTTTGAAATTGAAGGTTGCATTTTTTAAGTTAGCATTTACAAAATCCGCAGTTGGAAACCAAGTGTAAGTTCCACCATTTTTAGGGGTAACAGTTGGATTAAAAGTAACGATAGACCCAACACATTGCGAAATGTCTTTTCCCGCATTTAGCTTTGCTTTTACCACATAAATTGTTTTTTGGGTGGTATCGCTACAAGCGCCAAAAGAATCAGTAACAGCGATAGAATAAGTTGTGGTAATAAGAGGTTTGGCAGTGGTATTATTTTTATTTGGGCGAGTTAATCCACTAGCTGGAATCCAAGAGTATAAGAGACTTGAAGCTTTTACATCTGGGGCATAACCAAATTTTACTACGGGCACTCTTTTTAAGTTACTCAATCCCAAATTTTGAGAAGCGCAGGTGGGATTTGAAGAATAAACACAAGTATTTCCATTGTAGCTTATTTCTTGCATAGCGGTATAAGATTTGTCTGTGAATTTACCAGTATTGTCATAGCACAATTGAAGAAATAAATTAGAGCTTCCATCCCAGTGATATGCAGTATCAAACTCAATTTCATTCCATCCTATTTTTACTTTTACGCTTTTATTAGAGACAACTTTTGTGAGCTTAGCACTAGGCCACCCTCGTAAAGAAGTATCTTTTGTACACGCCAATTCTATGTTATAGGCATTGAAGGTTTTTATAGAAGTGTCACTTGCAATGGAATCCACATAAAAGCTTATGCTTTGAAATGTTCCTTTTTTAATTCCTTTATTATTCAAGTCTTTTGCTCGATATAAGAAAAGCTGTTTTGAAGAAGGATGATTGTTTGCAAATGGATTTGGATAAATACCACTTAAGTTGTTGTTGCTTGTAACGTTGAGCGAATCATGACTTAGAACGCGATTTACTTTGTATTTTTTTGGAACACTTTGGCAGGTAGAAATAACATTTTTAAACTTTGCCTCCAGTTCAACGGAACCACCTAAACAAATTGAATCGGCATTGGACAGTATATGATGTTTAGGGATTTCACTTGCTAAATCAATTGTCATTTTCGCTGTTCTTTCACCACCATGTGATGAGGTAACTATTACCCAATAATCTCCAGCTATATTTCCAGAAACGAAGGGGTTTGCAATTTTTATGTTACTAATTGTTCCGTTTGCAGAACTCCATAAATAAGTAAATGAATAACTAGAGTCTGTCCTTGCGTTTAATTGAAAAGAATCTACGTTAGCACATAAAGTAGTATCGAAATCATAAACCTGAAAAGGAGGGATAATTTTAATAAAAACAGTATCAGACTTAATGGTATTAGAGCAACTATTTTTCACTTTAGAAAAAACGGCTAATTTGGTATTTAGCAGTGGTCTAAATTTAATGTTTGAGTTTGTGTCGCCTAAAACTGTATCCCCCCATACATTTTTTAAACTTCCTGTCGATCGCAATGAATCTCCAAAAATAGTTTTCCAAGAAACCATTCCTCTTCCTCCAGAGGCCAGATTTAAAGTATCTCCTTTCATAAGTAAAATGGTATCTGACCTTGAATTACCAACCTTGGATAAAGATAGTTGCGGAGTAAAATCTATAGCAATAGCCATTCTTCTTTTTCTTGGGTAGTCACAAGCGTCGTCACTTAAGGTAAGGTGTAAATAATTTGTACCTCTCACCGAAAGTGGAGGTGTCCAAGAAAATTTATAGTGCAATTTATTTTTAGCTATTTGCGTAATTTTCAGTTTTGAGCCAGGAAGTATTTTGGCATAGTCAGAATAAATCACCAAAGTATCTGTGGTACTTGGAGCATATAATGTGTCCTCAATGGTAAATTTAGATCCGGCCTTAACGTCTATTCTAAAGGAGTCAATTTTGGTTGCTCCTGTTACTTTGTGAATTCCGTAAGTGTACTTTGGGTAATTTCTTGTGCAAGTAAACGTCCTCATAATTATATCTCTGAGTGTAGAACCACACCATTTTTTTGTGCATCTATCGTACTCACTTATTAATACGGAGACTACTCTTTTCCCAGCTACTGCTGGTTTAAATGTAAATCTTCCGGTGTTCGTGTCAAGTTTTGCCCCTGCAAGCGGCGAAGTTGCAGAGAATCCAGACCTATAGGTTACACAAGAACTTGTACTTTGTTTAGCACAAACTAATTTGTAAGTTAAGCTGTCTCCGTCTGGGTCAGTTGACCCAAAGTGATACTCACCGGTTTGTCCAACACAGGCATTAAACATGGGTTGTTTTTCGTTTCCAAAGTTGGGCGATGAATTTGTTGGGCAATCCTTGCTGTTGAGTTTGGCTTCAATCCATGTTGAACCAGAAGATATATTTGAATTACTAGAATTTCGACAACATACTGGCATAAAGCCGAGTGTCCAATAATTGCATGAGCTGAGAGTTACTATTCCTGAATAGGTAAATAATGTAAATCCTCGAACATTACTAGTGTTAATTCGACACCGACTGTTAGGTGTTTTATTTGGGTTTAGAATCTTGTCACATACATCTGAAATTTCCTGAACCTTCATTATTGTACTACCCGAAGTAAACTGGACGCTGGAATAAGGCCCTCCAAACGGGGAAGGTGAAGGAGCCGCAAAGGGTGTTAATGGAAGGGCTATACTGCTGCTACTACTAGATGTAGAGCATTTTGCCGTAATGGTAATTGTAGGCAAGTAGAGTTGAGTTCCTGAGCAATCTCTGACAACAGCGGCTTCAACATAATATTTATTACCCCCCAGAAATTTATATTTAATACTACCATGCGGAACGTGCGATGCATATGAGGAAAATGAAAAAAGGAAGAAAAAAACACTTATAAATGGAAAAAGCAGTTTCATAAATTGGAGTATAATATTTTGACTAAAGGTATAATCAAAGCTGTTAGAATGTCAAGTGAAAATTTATAAACTGTTGGAATTAAGTTGTGAATGAATACTTTTAGATGGTGGGTTGCCTTTATAAATGTGAATTATTCTAAAAAACATTATTTACCTGAAACTACCACTACAATCTCACCTTTAACGGTGCCTAAAGAATAATGTTCAAAGAGTTCTTTTAAAGTTCCCCTTCGGTTTTCCTCATATATTTTAGTTAATTCACGAGCGACGCAAGCTTGCCTGTCTTCTCCAAAAGCTTCACTCAATTGAGTCAGTAATTTTACCAAACGATAAGGCGACTCATAAAATACAATAGTCCGCTCTTCTTCTTTTAAATTTTCAATGCGAGTATGTCTTCCTTTTTTGTGGGGCAAAAAACCTTCAAAAACAAAACGGTCACTTGGTAAACCACTATTTACCAAAGCCGGAACAAATGCAGTAGCACCGGGTAAAGATTGAACTTCAATATCATTTTTAATGCACTCGCGAACCAGCAAAAAGCCAGGATCAGAAATACCTGGAGTGCCTGCATCACTTACCATTATCAATTCTTCGCCACCTTGTAACCTTTGCACAATATTGTGGAGCGCCTTGTGCTCATTGTGCGCATGGAAAGCCACAAGTGGTTTGTTTATTTTATAATGCTTTAAGAGTTTAATGGTTTGCCGAGTATCTTCTGCGAGAATTGCATCGCACTCTTTTAGCAAACGTAAAGCGCGAAGAGTAATGTCTTCTAAATTTCCAATTGGAGTGGGTACGAGAGTCAGCATGGCTTTAAAGATATCTCCTTTCCACGACTTCTACAAAAGCAATTACAGTTTCGTTGCCATTTTTCCAAGCAAACTGCTTTTCGTAACGCGCTCCTAACATTTTTTTAGCATCTTCAAAATTATCTAGATGATTGAGCTCATTTAATGCGCGAATAAATTCCTGTCCATCTCCACCAAAAAGTTCATTGGCAAACAAAAACCTTTCGTTAAGCCCAAAAGCGTTGCGTAAATCACCAATAGGTTGTTTTGCAAATTTTGTAGCCACACTATTGTCGGCGTGTTTTATTTGATCGTTTAAGGAAGAGCCCGTTTCTATCATTTCTAAAGAAGACTTCTTTTCTGAATTTTCACTTTCAGAAGTTTCTTCTTTCTCTGCAATAGAATCTACATTAGTATCTTCAATGGCGTCGTTTATTATTTTTTGGTCATCTTCAATAGTTTCTTTATCACTTTCTTGTTCTTCTAATTCATCGGAACTTTGGGCTGCAACATCTTCAAGGTCATCGTTTTCGTTAATTTCATTTTCTGATATTGCCTGCACCTCAGCCTCTACCTTTGCAATCTCCTTTTCTGGTGTTTCATGCTCTTCTACTCTTTCTTTGGGAGCTTCAATTTGGGTAGGGGAAGCAGTATTAATTGGCTTTTGTTGAGTTAAATATTTGAAAACAATAAGCAATTCTTCGAGTTCTAAAAGATAATGTTGGTATTCTTCAATTTCCAAATTGCTATATCTTTCCGACAACTTAGGCAACATGGAAAACTCCCGTTTGAGTTTTTCAATTTTTTTGGCAATCTTTAATGTTTCTTCATTCATAATGCTTCACAAATTTATGGGATTATGGTAAACTCCAACCAATAGAAACAAAAATCTTACCCCATATTTTCTGACACATTCGCAGCTCATTGTATTAGATTTGTGACCTTAGAATAATAGCTTGTTTTTAGAAAATAAAATAACGAAAGAGCAAAAAGTCGGATGGATTGAAGTCGTCTGTGGCTCCATGTTTTCAGGCAAAACTGAAGAACTAATTCGTAGAATGAAACGAGCTCAATTTGCCAAACAAAGAGTAGAAATATTTAAGCCGGCAATTGATACACGCTATGATGATCAGGCTGTAGTATCGCACGATGCTAATGAAATACCTAGTACTCCAGTGCCATCTTCTAACAATATATTGATACTTGCCGATAATGTAGAAGTGGTGGGTATAGATGAAGCTCAGTTTTTTGACGATAATTTGCCGAATGTATGTAACCAGCTTGCAAATCAAGGAGTACGGGTAATTGTAGCCGGGCTCGATATGGATTTTCAAGGACGACCTTTTGGTCCAATGCCACATTTAATGGCAATTGCCGAATACGTAACCAAAGTTCACGCAATTTGCGTTCGCACTGGCGGACTAGCACAATACTCTTATAGACTAACTGAAAGCGATAAAATTGTTGAATTAGGTGCTACCGAATCCTACCTTCCACTTTCTCGCGAGGCATATATAGAGGCCAAAAAGGAAGAGCAAAACCAAAAAAAGCAAAAACAAGAAGAATGAACTTTTTGCCACATAAAACGCGGCAATCTGTTCTTGAAATTGATCTTTCAGCCATTTTACACAACTATCAGTATTTCCAAAGCCTTGTAAGTGAAAGTACCAAATTCGTAATGGTAATTAAAGCTTTTGCCTATGGAGCTGGTATAAGGCACGTAGCCAAGCTTTTTGAAAAGGAAAAAGTTGAGTATTTGGCTGTTGCTTGTATTGATGAAGGTGTTGAATTAAAAGATGCAGGAATTGAGCATGAAATTATTATCTTCAATCCCGAAACAGAAGGGCTCCAAAAGCTGATAGAATATGGTTTAGAGCCAGTTATTTATAGTATTGAAAGCCTCTATATTTTCATAGATTCTTTGAAAACGTTCAGGTCTTATCATAAGCCATATCCCGTTCATATAAAATTGGACACGGGTATGCATCGCCTTGGGTTTAGTGAAGAGCAGGTACCAGAATTACTAAAAGTACTTCAAGATTCGGAAGCTATAAAAGTCAAATCTGTTTTCTCTCATTTGGTGGCAAGTGGAGATGAAAAGTTTGATGAATTCACTAAATCTCAGGCTTCAAAATTCTTGAATATGACTCAACAAATGACTGAAGGACTTGGTTATTCAGTACTACGCCATATTTTAAATTCGGCTGGAATAGAAAGATTCCCTGATGCCCAATTTGAGATGGTGAGATTAGGAATTGGACTTTATGGAATGTCTTCAAATAATGCACAAGTTGAAAACGTATACAGGTGGAAAACCCCAATTTCTCAAATAAAAAAGATTAAAAAAGGGGAGTCTGTTGGCTATAATCGATCTTGGATTGCTAAACGAGACTCTATAGTTGCCACTCTTTTTATCGGATATGCCGATGGATTAAACCGAGGACTTGGTAATGAAAATTGGCACATGAAATGGAACGATACAAAAGTGCCAATTGTTGGAGATATATGCATGGATATGTGTATGGTAGATGTAACTGATATTGCAGCAAAAGTTGGGGATGACCTAGTAATTTTTGACCATCAAGATGAAATACAGGAAATGGCTGAAAAGTTAAATACCATAACTTACGAAGTGCTCACCAACATTTCTAAAAGGGTAAAACGAGCCTATATTCGGGGGTGATTTTTGGCACGCTTTTTTGTTTAATGCTAGTATAAATATCTGAATTTATCGTCATGAAAGCAATTAAATTTTCACTTAGTCTAATAACTTTATTTTTATTATTTGGATTTAGCAAAGCAATCCTTTTCGATGCTGTTCCGGATAGTTTTCCAAAATTAGAAAAAGCGAAAGTCACTCCATTTCAAAAAGGGGAACAACTGACTTACCTGGTTCATTATGGTTTAATAAATGCCGGAGAAGCTAAACTTACAGTGAAAGAGCAAGATACGCTTATAGATGGGAAGTCAGTATTTCACATGTATGGTGAAGGGAAGACTTTGAGTGTGTTTGAATGGTTTTATACGGTAAGGGATGTTTACGAAACCTACCTAGACGAAAAAACTTTGGCTCCAAGAAAATTTAGAAGGAGGGTAAACGAAGGTGGATATATAATTGATCGCGATTACCACTTCGTACCAGAAAAAGATAAGGTAAATACGCTTAGAAAAGGTGAAATTAAAACACCAAAAGATGTACAAGATATGTTATCGTCCTTTTACTACTTACGAGCATTTGATTTTACCAATGTAAAGGCAGGTCAAATTTTTAAAATCAATGCTTTTATGGATTATAAAATGTTTCCGTTTTATGTAAAATACGTAGGTAAAGACGAAGTTAAAGTAGGAATGGGAAAATACAAATGCATAAAATTTGTACCCGTTGTGCAAGAAGGCCGAGTTTTTAAAAACGAAGACGATTTAGAGATTTGGGTTACAGACGATGCTGCTAAAGTTCCAATTTTAGTAAAAGCCAATTTATTTGTTGGATCTGCAAAAGCGGAATTGGTAAACTATAAAAATGTAAAAACAGAATTGCCTAAAGTGGAAGAGCATAAATGGTTTGATATGTTTTAACAGGAGGTTTAAAATTGAAAAGTCGATATTATTCGGTTGAATAATTTTATTTTTTTTCTGATTTGCAACTTTTTAAATTTAAATTCTAATTTTACCTTTCTAAACATTTTTTTATGGTAAAAGCACAAACGGTTAAACCCCAATGGCCATTAATATGGAGTTTGGTAGCTCTAAACACAGCAATTATTATTTCGTGGATTGCCTACCATAACTACCAGCCTGTATTGTTGAACCGTTTTGGGTTTTTAGAATTAGAACCTCTTTTAGGATATAGTAAGTTGCTGGTAATGGGAACGGTACCTCCGTTGGCTGGATACTTTGCGGATAGATTAAGAAAAAAAGGGAGCAGGAAATTACCCCTGCTCACCGCTGGAGTTGGGATAACTGCACTCATTTTCATGACTGTTGCCGCAACCATTTCTCCTCAGGCTTTGCTTCCACTTCAGGGTTTTCTTCCTGTAATGATTGTACTGTGGTTAATTTCCATGAATTTGTTTTATGCACCGGCCCTTGCAACTTTAGAAGAATTTGTTCCCGCAGCCCAGTTTACGGCTGTTATGGGTGTATATATTCTTACCAGTGATATGGCATTTGCTTTAGAACCAGTTATTATTTTATTGGTCGATTTTTTAGGAGCACCCTTAACTTTTATTACTGGTGGGGTTCTTATTGGAGTATCTGGTTTTATGTTTCAAAAATTTTATTCTAAAATGGACCAGACTGATGTGGAGGCAATTGCAGTATCCGATAACAAAAGCAGCTTTCACATGGTGTTAATATCCGGTGCAGGTTTAGGATTTATATTGGCTTTTCTTATCAATGTTTTTCCAGTTATTCTAAAAACCAAATTACAAGGGCTAGAACTTAATTTCCCTTTAGAACTTTCGGCTTCAATAGTACTAGCACTCACGGCGTTATTTGCCTTTTTTATTGCCAAGAAAATTGGGGGTTATGACAGATCCAGGTTATTTTTAATTTCCTTTTTTGGATCACTTCTTTCTCTTTTTATCTTTTATCTTTTGCCAAATTTACTTTCACTTCTTGCGGTAACACTTCTAATTCCCGCTTTAGCAGTTTTGTCTGTTACGGGTTTTCCGTTGGCTATTTCAAATGCCTCAAGCAATGATAAAATGTTTGCGGCAGGTCTGTTTGTAGCTGCTATGGAAATACCAGATAGTGCGTTAGAAATAATTATGGGTTAGTTCCTTTTTTCACCAAAATACTCCAAGTAAATTTCTTTTTTGGTTTTAATAACCGGTTTAATGCTTACCAAATACATCACAAAATCTACGATTGGGTATTCAATTTTTCGTTTTACTGGCGTGCTATTCATATAAAAATAAACTGTTTCTGAGCCTGTTGCTTGATTTGTAATTATTACTTCGTTCGTTTTCTCTTCTGAAAAAAAGCCGAAGGTTCCATACAGCTCGGCATAACTTGAATCCGATAAAATAGGTTTTTCAAAAAACAGACGAGTGGAGGAGTATTTTATCCCAGAATGTGAAAAATCAAATTCCTTCTTTTCTTCTTCTTCGTATTTGCTTACATGATACCCTTTTGGGACCCTTTTTGTTATCGTGTTTTTGCCCAATTCACCATTTTCAATAGCTTTTACTCGGGCTTCTATTAATATTCCTTTGTAGTAGGTTATTAGGCTTGAATAATCAACCACATGCTTAGTAAATATTAGGTTAATGGAAACAGTGCTTTTGAGTAAATAAATAGTAGTGTCGTTAAAAACGTGTTTCTCTAATTTAAAACCACCGAGTTTTACCCCAGCTGCTTTTAGGTTATAATCTAGTCGTTGAGCTTGACCAAAAAGGAATAGCCCCATGAAAATACTTGATAGAAATAAGATTTTATAATATCGTTTCAAGCCGCAAAAATAAGGTGCCAATTCGATTTTACATCACCATTTTTTCACACTAGATTCTGCGGTTTGCATAAACACCTATTTGTTTACAAGATAATAATTGAAAACTGGGCTTTCAAAGGATTATTACGACTTTTGAATTGTGGAATTGAATTGGAAAAAACTGGCTTTTATTGGAAGCTCCTTGTTACTGCTCAGTATCTTAGTTTTTCGTTGTTCGTACAACGATGAGACTTTAGCAGATATTTCTATACCAGAAGACACATTACCACCCCCAAAGCTAAATATTGAATATGGGTTAAACTTAGATTCATTTATTGTGGTAGAGGGTAGGATAAAGAAAAACCAAGTGCTGTCCGAAATTTTATTGAAGCACCATATTCCATGGGGAGAAATTGATAAACTGGTTAAAGTTGCAAAACCAGTATTTAGTTTACGAAAGCTAAATAGCGGAAAAAACTACACTGTTCTTTGCAAAAAGGATAGTTCTGAAAAAGCTCAATTTTTTATTTATGAACCCAATTCGATTTCTTATGTTGTTTACGATTTACGTGGTGACATGGCTGTGGAAATAAAAAAACGAGAAATTCGAGAAGTGCGAAGAGAAGTAGCTGGTGTTATCAATTATTCGCTTTATCAAACGCTCATGGATATAAAAGTAAGTCCGGCATTGGCCATGGAACTTTCAGAAATATATGCTTGGAGTATCGATTTTTACCGAATTCAAAAAGGAGATCGATTTAAAGTTATTTTTAAGGAACAATACGTTCAAGACAAAAGGGTAGGAGTTGGCAAAGTAGAGTCTGCCTTGTTTGAACACCACGGCGAATTGTTTTATGCTTTTCCTTTCGAACAAAAAGGACACGTTGATTATTTTGATGAAAATGCCAAAAGCCTTCGAAAAGCATTTTTGCAATCACCATTGAAGTATGGCAGAATTAGCAGCAGTTTTACCAGAAGGAGATATCATCCAGTACAAAAGCGTTGGAAAGCACACTTAGGGACGGATTATGCCGCACCTAAAGGCACCCCAATCTTGGCAGTTGGTGATGGTGTAGTTAGCGATGCGCGATACAAAAAGTTTAATGGTAATTACGTAAAGATTAAACACAACTCTACCTATACTACGCAATACCTGCACATGACTGGTTTTGCAAAAGGAATAAAAAGAGGTAAGTTCGTCAGACAAGGTCAAGTAATTGGATATGTTGGAAGTACAGGATTGGCCACAGGGCCTCATGTTTGTTTTCGTTTTTGGAAAAATGGACAGCAAGTAAACCACAGAAGACAAAAATTGCCGCCTTCTTTGCCCGTAGAAAAGAACCTAATGCCCCAGTTTAAGGTGTTAAAAGACAGCTTGAAACTCGAGTTGGATGCTATTCCTTATGAAAACGGTGAAAAAGCAGTTTTGGCAAAGAAATAAAACTAATTAGCACCCTTTTTCTTTCTCTTCATTAATTCGGATAATTATGATTTTGTTGGTTTAGAATCGGTAGAATTCAATTGCCTACTCGAAAAAACTCAATCTTTCTTTTCAATCAATCCACAGAACTAATAATTCCAATTTTGGTAAAAAACGAATCGAGCTCATAGAGTTCATAATCGTTAAAAAAAAACCTTTAAATGGTAAACTTTAGAAGGGTTTTCTACCTTTTCAATTGAAGTGACTTTTTTAGTTTCCTTTTCTTTTTCTGAAAATCCTATAGATTTTAGGCAGGGTTTAAATGTGTGAGAAAACCCGCTTAGTAGACAAAGTGAAAGGATAAGTGTGGTTAATCTAAAACCCAGCCAAAATAGCTTTTTCAACTTCTTCGCTATCCCATGTTTCTTTAATATCGGGACGAGCCATTACTTTATCCATAATTGCCCGCTGTTTTTGGCCAATATCCCAAGCATCAGCATAAGGAGTGTGAGTAAAAGTAACCATACTATAAAGTGGCACCCATTTGTTTGGGTGCTTTGCGTAAATGTGGTTTTCTATTTTCTTACGAAGCAAAAACATTTCATCGCCAACATTATCGCGCATTTCTATGTAATTGAATAAGGCAAGTTCTGCAATAGCGTCACCATTTGGCTTTCTTATCTTGGCATATTCATCAAATAAACCTTTCCAATCCTCACCATGTTTTTCTGATAGTCTCCACCATTCAGAGCAATCTTCAAAACCAGAATTCATTCCTTGTCCGTAAAAAGGTACAATGGCATGAGCAGAATCTCCCATTAGCATAATCTTATCTTTCCAAGTCCAAGGGTCACAACGAACAATAACTAAAGAAGATGCAGGGTTAGCATGATAATCTTCAAGTAAGGTTGGCATAAGAGAAAATGCATCTGGGAAAGTTTTTTCGAAAAAGTCAGTTATTTTTTCGTCAGAATCTAAACTTGCAAAAGACGTTTCACCTTCAAATGGAAAAAACAAAGTAACAGTATAGCTACCGTCCAAATTTGGCAAAGCAATCAACATAAATTGACCACGTGGCCATATATGTAAAGCGTTTTTATCTAATTTATGGCTTCCGTCTTCATTGGCAGGAATCATCAATTCCTTGTAACCATGCTTCATGTAGGTTTGGGAATAATTAAAACGGTCGGTTTTCTGCATTCTAGCTCTTACAGCTGAAAAAGCCCCATCAGTCCCATAAACTGTAGCCCCTTTTATTATATCTATTTCACCCGAATCCGAGTTTTGAAAGGTAACTTCTTGAGTTTTTAAATCCAAATCAACACAACGGGCGTTAAAGTGAAGGTTTACATTGGGGTTTTTGTCAGCTTTTAAAAGTAGCTGACGATTTAATTCACCACGAGAAACTGAATAAATGGCTTCGTTTTCTTTACCATACGATTGAAAAGTAACTTCTCCATTTACGGCGTGCATTTTACGCCCAAACATAGGGATTGAAATGGCTTTTATTTCTTCAGTAACACCAGCGATTTCTAAGGCTTTCCAGCCTCTTGTGCTTAATGATAGATTGATGGACTTGCCACCAATAAACTTCATTTTTCTAATATCAGGACGACGGTCATAAACATCGACGCGATAGCCTTTTTTGGACATTAAAACCGCTTGTAAACTCCCAACTAACCCTGCGCCAACAATAATATTCTTCTCCATTTCTAATCCTCAAATCGTCTTTTAAAAAAATTGTTTTTTTTTGGTCCTTGTTGTCTCACTCTAGAGAATATCCGAAATAGTACCACACCCAAAATTAAAACCCCAAAAATTTTCAACATACTTCAAATATTTGCAGGTCAAAGCTAACTAAATGTTGTGTTGGCATAACTGATTTTAGTCACTTGTTTTTTCGTAATCTTCAATTTTAAAATGATAAACTAAAGTGTCGTAATTATTGTCTTTACCGTCTTTCCAATAGCTAAATCCAATCCTTTCCATAACTCGAAAAGATGCTTTGTTTTCAGTAACAGCTTCAGCAATGAGTTTTTCGAGTTCCAATTCTTCAAAGGCATATTTTACACATGCTTTTCCACATTCGGTGGCGCAACCTTTGCCCCATTTATCGTGAAAAATTCGATAACCCAAATCCACGTCACCATTTTCACGTTTTTCTAATCCGCACCAACCCCAACTTTCTTTTGTGTCTTTTTCAATAATTGCCCAACGCCCATAACCATGAAGTTCGTAATCTTTGTAGTTTTCTAAAAAATCCATGGCCTCGGCTATGCTATGAAAAGCCGTATCACTAGTATAACGAGTAATTTCAGAATCAAGATTTAAGGAATAGAACATTGGAGCATCATCTGGTGTAAGCTCTCTGAAATAAAATCGTTCCGTTTCTAAAATCTTTTTCATAAGCAATTAAGTTTGAGTAGCCGAAGATAGTATTTCTCCGAACCTAAAACAATCTTCAAATGAATTGTACATTGGAACGGGTGCAATTCGAATAACATTTGGCTCTCTCCAATCGGCAATTACTCCTGATTCGGCTAATTTGTCAAACAAGGATTTTCCGAGTCCATGAGCCAAAATGGAGAGCTGACTTCCTCTTTCTTTTGGGTTACTTGGGGTTATTATTTCAAAATAAGATTTGGCAGATTGTCTAGAAACTTCATGAATTACAAATTCCAAGTATGCCGTTAGTAAAATAGATTTTTCGCGCAATTTTTCCATGCCTACTTCATCGTGCAAATCGAGGGCAACTTTGTGAACAGCCATTGAAAAAACCGGAGCGTTACTCAGTTGCCAGCTTTCTGCAGTTGGCATGGGATTAAATCCCTTTTCCATTAAAAATCTGGTTTCTTTGTCGTGGCCCCACCAGCCCGCAAATCGTGGTAAATCTTTATTGGCGCAATGTTTTTCGTTTACAAATACACCTGAAACACTTCCAGGACCAGAATTCAAATATTTATAAGAGCACCAACACGCAAAATCAACATCCCAATCGTGCAAGTGCAATGGAATATTTCCGGCTGCGTGTGCCAAATCCCATCCTATCATGGCTCCAACTGCATGACCGGCTTTTGTTATGGTTTCCATATCGAAAACTTGTCCGGTATAGTAATTCACACCACCAATCATCACTAATGCCAGTTCAGAACCAACTTGTTCAATAGCGGTTAATACATCTTCAGTTCGAATCGTATGCTCGTCTTTTCTTGGCTCTAGGGCAATAATAGTTTTTTCAGGATCCAAGTTGTGGTGACGAGCTTGACTTTCGAGAGCATATAAATCGCTTGGGAAAGCCTTGGCTTCACAAATTATTTTAAACCGTTGTTCAGTTGGACGATAAAAAGACGCCATCATCAAATGTAAATTGGTGGTTAAGCCATTCATTGCAACTACTTCGCTAGGTTTTGCGCCAACTAATCTGGCCAATGGTTCTGCAAACATTTCGTGATAAGAAAGCCAAGGGTTTTTTGCTTCAAAATGACCATCAACTCCAAATTTTTCCCAATCGTTTAATTCTTGTTGCAAGGCTTCTTTTGCCTTACGGGGTTGTAAACCCAGGCTGTTTCCAGTTAGGTAAACCACTTCTCTTCCTTTGTGTTGTGGGAAAAGAAATTCGTTTCTGTAAGCCTGTAAAGGGTCTTTTCTGTCTAATTCTTCGGCAAATTCTAAGTCGAATTTAAAGTCCATATTTCTTTTGTTTTTAGCGACTTGGCAAAAGCCCAATCGTACTAATTTTGCAGTCGTCAAAAATAGCACAGAGGCATTACAAGAGCAAGAATTATGAAAAGAGAAAATTCAGACAAACTATACAGCAAAGCCAAAACACTTTTTCCTGGAGGAGTCAATTCTCCAGTTCGAGCTTTTAAGTCCGTTAAAGGAGACCCAATTTTTATAGATCGTGGAAATGGCAGTAGAATTTGGGATGTAGATGGAAATGAATACATTGATTTTTGTTGTTCTTGGGGCCCACTTATTTTGGGGCACAACAATGAAAACGTACGAAAGCAGATAGTTTCTACTTTAGAGAAAGGAACGTCTTTTGGGGCACCAACTGAGTTAGAAAATGAATTGGGTGATTTAATAATTTCTAACAATAGATTTATAGAAAAAATACGATTTGTAAATAGTGGTACAGAGGCAGTTATGTCAGCTATTCGTTTAGCAAGAGGGTATACAGGTAAAAATAAAATTTTAAAATTTGAAGGTTGTTATCATGGGCACATGGATGCCTTATTGGTAAGTGCGGGTTCAGGATTAGTTACCCTTGGAAATTCTTCTAGTGCCGGTATTCCGGAGGCTTATGTAAACGAAACCTTGGTAGCGCCACTCAACAATAGAGAAGCTGTTGAAGCTGCAATTAAAGAGCATGGACACGATTTGGCCTGTATAATAATAGAACCAATTCCTGCTAATAATGGCTTATTAATTCAAGATGTAGATTACTTGAAATTTTTACGAAAAATCACTAAAGAAAATGATGTACTCCTAATTTTCGATGAGGTAATTAGTGGGTTTAGAGTTGGTTTTGAAGGAGCCGCTGGGTTATACAATATTGAACCAGACATACTTACTTATGGGAAAATAATAGGTGGCGGACTTCCAGTTGGGGCTTATGCTTCAAGCAAAGAGATAATGGCTCAAATAGCACCTGATGGACCAGTTTATCAGGCAGGAACTTTGTCAGGAAACCCAGTTGCTATGAGCGCAGGTATAGCAACTTTAAAAGAATGTTTGAAGCCAAATTTTTATTCTGATTTGGATAAAAAAACTAAAAGATTTGTAGAACAAATAGTGGAAGGGATTGATGTTGAAAAAGGTTTTCACATCCAACAAATAGGTTCTATTTATTGGCTAGCATTTAGCTCCGATAGAGTTACAAAAGCGTCGGAAATTGAAGCAGATAAAATGCGTTTTTTCAAAAAATTGTACGAAATAGTTTTGGAAAATGGTATTTATATGGGACCTTCAGGATACGAAGTAGGATTCGTTAGCGAAGCTCATTCTGAGGATGATTTAACACAGGCTGCACAAGTTCTTAATAATGCAATAACGCAAGCACTTGATAATGAGGAATAAAATGCTTACTTTTGGAACCAACTTAAATTACAATGACTTTAAATTCAATTAAAAAATTACGCAGACCACGTAAGGTTAAAAAGAGAAAGGAAAGCGAGAACATGTTCGGTTTAAATGGAGCTTCATTTAAGTATATCCAAGAAACTGAATTGAAAGAAAAATACCGCTACTCTAAAGACGATTTAGAACACTTATTCGTCTAATTATTATTTTTTCGCCTTGTGAATACTGTTAATAACTCAGTGGAACAGACGAAAAAACCAATAAACTCTGCTGGTAAATCAGAGGAATACAACCCTTCTTTTTCCAACTTTAATTTCATTGCCCCTTTTTACAATTTTTTGCAAAGACTGATTTTCGGAAATCGTCTTCAAAAAGCACAATCTTTTTTTCTAAATGAAATAGAACCCAGCTCTACTGTATTGATAATTGGTGGAGGAAGCGGTGAAATTATATCTTCCATTTTCCAGGTATCTATTCCTGAAAAGGTTGTTTTTGTTGAGCAATCCTCAAAAATGATTGAGCTTGCCAAACCCAAAGTAAAAAATAACAAGGTGGAATTTGCTTGTTCTGATATTTTGGAATGGGATAACGATGAAAAGTTTGATGTGATTGTATTGCCATTTATTTTGGATTGTTTTTCCACAGATATGGTGGTTCAAGTTCTACAGAAAATGAAATTAAATCTCAGCGAAAAAGGAAGTATCCTATTTACTGATTTTGTAGTTTCATCTGGAAAATTTTCGTTTTCGAAATTTCTGATTTCTGCCATGTATTTCTTTTTTAAAGTTACTGCCAAATTGAAAGTAAGCGAGTTACCAGATTTTGATTTAGCGTTTCAAATGGCCGGTTTTAAATTGGTTAAAAAAAATCGTTTTGTTCGTGGAACAGTGGAAGCAAAGGTTTACCGTTAACTCAAAAGAAGAAATATCCAATGTCGATTCTTTAAAATGCTTCTTCGTAATTCAGAATATAAAGGAAGTAGCGATTTATAATGATCGTTAAAATGGCGAAAAATACAAAAGGAATGGATGAAGAAAGTTATAGAGCAGAGTTCATTCGATTGTCAGATTTGTTGTCGGAAGAAGTTACAGCACGGTAAATTCTACTCGCCTATTTTGTTCTCTTCCTTCCGGATTTTCATTGCTAGATTTGGGCTTACTTTCCCCATATCCTTTCCCTACCATTCTAGAAGAGACAATGCCTTTGCTCACAAGAAATGACTTTACGGTATCCACTCTTTTTTGACTCAATTTCAAGTTTATTTCATTGCTTCCAGTATTATCAGTGTGGCCTCCAAGTTCTATTTTAAGAGTTGGGTTTTTGGCCAAAAGTTCGTAAAGTTTGTTTAGTTCCGTTCTGGATTTGCCCAACAGAATTGCTTTTCCAGATTGAAAATAAATGTTGTTGAGTTCCACCGTTACGCCTTTAATTATTGGGTCTAAGAAAATATCTAATTTAATAGGATCAAAATCTTTTTTTTCAGCGTAATTAAATGCGACACTTTTAAAAAGATACCCTGGCGTTTCTGCATAAAATGCATATTCTGCTCCTTCGGCGAGCATAACTAAATATTGACCATTTAAAGAACTAGATAGTACTTGAGTGACTGTTTTGTCAGTTTCTATATTCACTAGTTTCAATTGAACTTCAATAGGATTTTTAGTGATGTTGTCAAACACTTTTCCTTTAACGTAATTACTTCTATGACCAAGTTTTAATTCAGGTGGAACATCAAAAGTCCAAATTTTTGAACTTCCAGAGGTAATACTACCCTCGTCAAATTCTTCTTTACTGTAGTATCCTTTATCTCCTTTGGCGTTAACAAATAAAGAAAGTTGGTTGTTTTGGTCATTTATAGGATAGCCCAAATTTCTGGGTTCAGTCCAGTTGTTGTTTTCCCATTCGCTTAAAAACAAATCGTAACCACCCATTCCTATATGGCCCTTGCTACTAAAAAACAAGGAAGTACCATTTGGGTGAAAGTAGGGAGACCCTTCGTTTTGCGGGCTATTTAATACAGGCCCTAAATTAGTTGGGCTTTCCCAATCTCCGTTGTCATCTTTATAACTCACATAAATATCCAACCCGCCAAATCCTCCTTCTCGATCGCTTACAAAAAACAAGGTTCGTCCGTCTGCGCTTAATGTTGGCTGTGATTCATAGGCTTTTGTGTTGATTGTTGATCCTAAGTTTTGTAAAGTGCTCCAGTTTTTTCCTTTTAGGGTGGAAAAATACAAATCGCAATTCCCGAAGTTTACCCGTTCATCCCCACAATAGCTACAAACTATGGTATTTCCGTCTGCCGAAATAGTTGCAGTTCCTTCCGCCTCATGGCTGTTTATTGTTCCTGGAAGTTTGTTGGGTTTTTGCCAACCATCTAAGAACAAAGAAATAAATAGGTCTTCATTTTGAGAGCCTTTTTTGCGCCTTGTAAAAAGCATTTTTGTTTCGTCACCGCTAAGAACGGGAAAGTATTGCAATGAATTTTCTTCATTTATCCAATCATGAAGTGGCCATGGGTCTATTTTTATTGGATGTAAATAGGACTTACTTGCAAATTCTTTTGATAGAAGCTTTTTCTCCCCTTCAATTTTTCTTTTTGGGTGAATCTGAGGATGGTTTAAATACATTTTAAAATAAATTAACGAAGTATCGAATACACCTAAGTTATAGTAAATTGAACTCAAGGTATTAAGAGAGTTCATTTCATTTTTTGAGTTACTATCTAGTTCTATAACCTTCAAGAAACAGCTTAATTGCTCTTTTTCAGGGGCGGCATTTTTTCTTAAAGCATTGCCATATTGATACCAAGCTAAGGCAAATGTAGGGTCTGTTTTTACTGCTTTTTCGTAAAGTTTTATCGCGCCTTCTCGGTCCATTCCCGATTCTAAAAGCATTGCTTCTTGCACTAGGGCTTTCGCTTTTACCGTTTTTTTATTTTGAGCAAATAAAGTAAAACTGCAACTGAAAAGAAGAACAAAGAATAAAATTCGCATACTTAAATGAGTTTCAGCCAAAGTAAATGGGCTAACTGTTGGGTAATAGGCTAATTCAATTTTTGGTTAAGAGGTTGTTGTTCATAAAACAGAGCTTAAACACAAAGTTTTTCCTAAAAATTGGCAGTAGTTTAATTTATTATTTCATACAAAACAGGTTTGCTCGGGCTAGCATCATTATCGAAACTAGCAAAACCTAAATTAAGCAAATAGCTTCCGTCTTTTATTTCATTTGGAACATATATAAGCTCAGTAATAGAACAATCCATTCTTGGATTATCTGGCACATTCCAAAAAGCGTGATGCGATAAAAGGTGGCCACCATCCTCTTCTCTGTCAACACTTGGAGTATCAATTAGCAAATGTTTTACTCCCCTTTTTTGTAATTCTAAAGCAACCTTAACATCTAAATACGCTGGATTACTTGCTGAATATTGGCGAGTAAGCTTCTCGTCATTGTTTGGTAAAGTTCTGAAAACGATCGCTTCTGGAGAATTGTCTCCGAGTTTGTCAACTAATTGATCTAAAGTAATTATTTGATCTTCACCTTTTAGTTTGGGTGCTATAGTAATAAGTTCTGCGGTAAACACGAATGATTTAATGTGCTCATTAACAGAGTAAATCTCTTTAGTAATATGGCCTAAACATTCAGTATGCGTGCCATGTCCATGTGGGTTAAATTGAATATTTCTAAAATTTACCGATCCTCCTTCTTTTACGTTTCCAATAAATCCATCTGCTCGTACTGGTTCAATTGAAATAGGGTCGAGGTACCATGCTTTCATGTTTTGAGGAGTAGCTTTCATAGGAATAGAAATATCGATTGGTTTTTCAAAGTCAACTTCAAATTCTTTTCCGCAATGTTTTATAGTAGCCTTCATTTTAATTTATCTTATTGGCTCAAAGGTGAAAATAAATTTTGATTTAGCAAGGTTTCCAGTTTTGTATAGAAAAGCAACTGACGTTTAAGTATATAAGTAAAGTGCAGGGATCAAATTTAGGCCATAAAAAACCGAATCAGAATTGATTTGGTTTTGTGGAGAATACAGGAATCGAACCTGTACGACCTTCCGATTGCCAGTTATCTGGTTAAAGGGCGCTTAAAAAGGCCTGCGACCACTGTTAATAGCGCATTAATAAGACTTTAAAACACCACCTAAAATACCTAAACTACTTATCTTTTTTCTTTCAGTTTAAATATATTGATGATATTTGCTTAAATTAAACGCGCTTTTATCAAATTAGATAGAGATATTAGAGCTGAGAAACATGCTGTATTTATTGAAAAAGCCGAGTTAATTTTAAGAAAACAGTTATGAACTTCCCTTTTCATCCAAAAAATCAAATCTTACAAGACAATATTGATTTAAGTGCATTAGATGAAATTGATTTAAAACAATGGTTGGTGTCCAACTTTGTCAATATTCTATGTGATCAGAAACTTTTTATTGGATCGGTTACTTTAACCCCCTTTAAAGAACGCTAACTATACGTTTCTATGTAAATTCAAGGAAATTGGAGTAGTTTTCCTCCACATTATTGAACGAATTGGTAGGCATTAATTTATAAAAACAAGTACTATGGAAGCAATTAAATCAATTGAAGAACTTATCGAAAAGCTTGATCATTCAGATATTTCTAATCAAGGAGAAATCTTAAAAAATACGAAGATTCCATTAAGTGATTTTGAAGCATATGCTTCATGGGATAAAAACACTTACACTCGGAATTGTATTTATAGGACTGATGAATATGAGATGATTCTACTCTGCTGGAAAAAAGGGGATGAAACACCAATACACGGTCATGATGATCAAAATTGTTGGGTATATCAGTTAGAAGGCAAGTTGACTGAAATTCGTTATGAAAAAACTGAGTCAGGTAATCTTACCGAGACAAATCGGTTACAGTTGTCGCCCGGTAAATTGACTTTTATGAACGCTGCAATGGGATATCATAAATTGAATAACGATAATGACCTTCGTGCAATGACGTTGCATGTTTATGTATCTCCAATTATTTCTTGCGAAGTTTTTAACGATTCAACATCGGCTTTTGAGGTAAAAGAAATGAAATACGATACCTTAAACGGGCAGGCTTTTACTGGAGCGCACCAAATGGTTTAAGTGATATAAAATAGAAAAGTTAAGGTTTTCGGTATATATTATTGGTGTTGTTTTAGATCTATTTATTTCTACAATAGAAGATTTCTTTCGAATATGATCTGCAGGAAAATTACTTTTTTTGATTATCCAAACTGCTAATCCCTATTGGGCATGAATTGTCGATTCATATTTATTTAATGTCATAGTTATTAACTCATTGTGGCCAGAATAAATAGGGCCGCAAACTTTTCTTCTTTTAATACAGAAATTCAACAATCGTTAATAGATGTGTTTGAAGAAGTTCAATTGGACATTAACTGCTCTTAATTGCGCTCTGCGTTACAAATGTGTTACACATAAACAAAAAAAGGGCTGCATTTCTGCAACCCTTTTTCTGTGTATAGTGGAGAATACAGGAATCGAACCTGCGACCTTCTGACTGCCAGTCAGACGCTCTAGCCAACTGAGCTAATCCCCCATTTCGAGGGCGCAAATTTACTCTTTCATTTATATTATCACACTCCGGTGTGTATAATAATTTCTTGCAATAAAATAAGATGAACACCCTCATTTTACTTTTGTATCCATGAGTATAAAAAGCATTTGGGTACATAAAAGAGTTTTTTTATTGGGACTTTTTTGTTTTCTTATAAATGGATTAAAAGCCCAAGATGAAACAATGGGCATTTTGGATAATGAAGTTGGGGAATATAAAAATGATACTTTGTGGGTTCCAGGAAATGAACCCACATTAATAGTCGTTCCATTTGAACCTATGATGTATAAATCTCAAATTGACAGGTCTATAGGGGCAAACGACGGAACAACATACAATCAAATTGTAAGCAATTTTAGACGTGGGTTAGACAATGTTCTTTTCATTGAAAATGATGCTAAGTATTCCGTGGTTAGAATGATAGTGGAGGAGGAAGACCGCAAAAAAGATTTATATGCTTTTTACAATGTGAGTTCTAGAGATTATAGAGTCGTTCCTAAGAAAGAATCGGAGGAAGAAGCGAAAAAATTAAAGTTTCCCAAACTAAAAAAGAAAGAAAAAGTAAAAGAGCAGCCAGCAAATGGAACTTCTATTCAAAATGGACAAATCGTAAGTCACAATGATGGTCAAAAAAGGTTTATGGCCAGAGTTATAAAAGACTCAAGTGTTTTTGATTACATGTACGGCAAATATGGATCGGTGCTGTATCTATTTATTAATGAATTTGACATTGGTCCAATGGATGGTTTAGATTATCGTGCTTTTGAATCCGACGAATACCAAAGGCAAATCACGGTTCATTACTCTGTTTATACACACAAGCAAGAAATTTATTCAGGAATTGCAGTCACGTATTTTTCCAGTACAGTTAACTCTCAAAAGGATATAATTATTGAAAATTTCCCTACTCTTGCCAAAGAAATTGGAAAACACATTCCATATATAGTTTCTGGGGATGTTTCGGGCCTTCCAAAAAGTGAATAAAGCTTCGTTATAAAAAGTCGATAAAACCTAAATTATTTTGATTAAATAATATTGACCATTCGGTCTTGCCTACTAATTTTGTATTTCTAAAAACAGAAAAGAATTAACTCATGGATATTCAAAAAGTATTAACCGAACTAGGACTTAAAGAAGTAAACGAAGGCACGAGTACGGGGGCAAACTGGACAAAGGCCACGAGTTATATTGAATCTTATTCTCCTATTAATGGAAAGTTAATTGGAAAAGTTGGGGTAACTGAAAAAGCGGATTATGAAGCTGTTGTAAAAACGGCACAAGAAGCATTTAAAAAATGGAGATTAGTTCCAGCTCCTCAACGTGGAGAAATTGTAAGACAATTTGGATTAAAACTTCGCGAAAAGAAAGAAGCACTTGGTGCCTTGGTTACTTATGAAATGGGTAAATCTCTTCAAGAAGGGTTAGGTGAAGTTCAAGAAATGATTGACATCTGTGATTTTGCGGTTGGGCTTTCCCGCCAATTGTATGGGTTAACAATGCATTCTGAACGTCCAGGTCATAGAATGTACGAGCAATACCACCCACTTGGAATAACTGCAGTAATTTCTGCCTTTAATTTTCCTGTAGCAGTTTGGTGTTGGAATTCGGCATTGGCTTGGGTATGTGGAGATGTTTGTATTTGGAAGCCATCAGAAAAAGTACCTCTTTGCGGAGTAGCATGTCAGAATATATTTAATGAAGTACTCCAAGAAAATGATTTGCCTGAAGGGCTAAGCTGTTTGGTAAATGGAGATTATAAAGTTGGAGAATATTTTTCTCAAGACTCAAGAATTCCGTTGGTTTCTGCCACAGGATCGATTCGTATGGGGAAACTTGTAGGAGCAGAAGTGGCCAAAAGATTAGGCAGATCTTTGCTTGAATTAGGAGGAAACAACGCAATAATTGTTACACCAGAAGCAGATCTAAACATGACGATTATGGGTGCCGTTTTTGGTGCTGTTGGAACCGCAGGACAAAGATGTACGTCTACACGTCGTTTAATCATTCATGACAGTATTTATGATACTTTAAAAGCCAAATTGGTCGGAGCTTATGCTCAAATTAAGATTGGTGATCCTTTAGATGAGTCCAACCATGTTGGGCCACTAATAGATAAACTTGCTGTAGAAAGTTATTCAAACGCATTGATTGAAATTGAAAAAGCTGGTGGAACTATGGCTGTAACTGGAGGCGTTGTCAGTGGTGCTGGCTATGAAAGCGGATGTTATGTTAAGCCTGCAATTGCAGAAGTTAAAAATGAATTTCAGATTGTGCAAGAAGAAACTTTTGCTCCAATTCTATATTTAATTAAATACAGTGAATTAAGTGAAGCAATGGATCTTCAAAATGGAGTGAAACAAGGTCTTTCATCAGCCATTATGACTTCAAATATGCGTGACGCCGAAAACTTTTTGTCGTGTGCCGGATCTGATTGTGGAATTGCCAATGTTAATATTGGAACTTCGGGTGCTGAAATTGGTGGAGCATTTGGTGGGGAAAAGGAAACAGGCGGCGGAAGAGAATCTGGTTCTGATGCTTGGAAAGCTTATATGAGAAGACAAACAAATACGATAAACTATACTACTGAATTACCGTTAGCTCAAGGAATTAAATTTGATTTCTAAAAATTGTATTGAAGCATAAAGTTAGCTCCTGAACCTTGGTAAGTAGTTGCAAAATCGCTAGTTTCTTTAAAGCTAGAGTTTAAGGATTTTGTAAATCTTGGTTGCACTGTTAGGCTAAGTTGAGGTGAAATATTATATCCGATGCCTATTGCTGCGTTAGCGCTGTATACAATTGGATTTAAATCACTTTTATCGTTAAAAGCCACTACACTATTCGTTTCAGAATTATAAACATTGCCCGAAACACTGGATAAAACACTCATGTTCATTCCCACATTTACTGAAACAAAAAAGCGGTTAATTTGATATTCGTATCCTACATTCAAGGGAATAGTTACATAATTAATTTTATAGGCAAATTTTTCATCCAATCCCTGAGTGTTAGAATGTGTAGTGAAGCTGGTGTCAGAAGTAGTTTCATAAACCGAATCGATTTGATAAATTGGAGTTCGTTCAAAATATTTTTTTCCGTCACGAATAACCGTTTTTATTTCATCTCTTAAAAATGTCTTATTTACTTCGGAAAGGTTTGTTTCAGTTTCTATGTTCTCTTCTTCCCGGCTTGTAGTATGGCTGTAGTTTATGTTGTATTCCGCACGATGTTGTCTGATCATTAAGCCAGAATAAACTACTAGTCCTTTCCATTTCATTCCTGCGTTTATTCCAGCTTCATACACATTGTTTCTGCCTTCTGTTAACGCTACATTTTTAATTTCTTCGCTGACATTAATATTTAAATCTTCATCGTTGTCCAGTTTTTCTGACACTACACTTAATCCCACAAATAACTTAGGAGCCATTTTTAATTTTATACGTGATTTATATTTTTTATAATCGAAGGCCATGAGTTCCATGGAGTGACGTTGTGTTTGTAATTTTATTGGATCAAGAAAAGCTAAACTCGTAAAAGTGCGTAGCTCTGATTTCTTATCTGATATTTCAATATTATTTAAAATTTCGGATGAATCCCCGCCGACAGTTTCTAAACTTGTTGATGCTAGAATATTTCCCGTTTGTTCCGCTAATAATGAGGATTCAGGAATTGAGGAAATTGAAGTTGAAAACTGATTTTCTTTTTTTACTATTTGTAGAATTGATTCATCACCAGGGTCTCTGTTAGAAGAGGCAACAAGGTTTTTAGGTAATAATGTTTTTTGGGTTGAGTTATCTGTTTTTTCTGGCTTTTGGTTGTCATTTTTAGAATTAATGTTGTCTTTAACAACTGCCATTTTTTGAACCTTTTGGTTGGACCTCCTTTCAGATTCTATCTCATTAACAATTGACTTTTTCTCTTGTAAATTAGGGTTTACTTTTTCTGCTATAATATTTTTGTAGATTGGGATTTCATTTTCGGAAGGTGTGTTAAAAAGAACCCCAGTAAGGGTAAGCCCCCCAACTAGTGCAAATGTTGCAGCTTTACTTAACCAAGATTTTGAATTCGTAACCGGTAAAGATTCATCGAGTAAGGATTCCATTTTATCCCAGTTCGCAGCATTGTACGAAAAGTTGCCCGTACGAAAAGCACGTTTATATAAATCTCCAATTTTACTCATAGTCTAAAGTGCAACTTTACGGGTAATATTGAATCTTTCTTTCAATTTGGTTCTTAGGATTTTACGGGCATTATTTAAATGCCATTTGGAGGTGCCTTCTGAAATATTTAGAATGCCACCAATTTCTGAATGAGTATAGCCTTCTAGTATGTATAGTTGAAATACTTCTTGAGAGCTATTTGGGAGTTCAGATAAAAGAATTCGAAGGTTTTGAATAGAAATACCAACTCCTTCTTCATCAATTTCGTCATCATCAATAGGTAATAAAAAATCTAGAAATGACTCAGATTCTATAGGCACTAGTTTTGGTTTGTTTTTGTGTTTTCTGTAATCGTTGATGCAACAGTTAATGGTTATTCTTTTTATCCAAGCTTCAAATGGAACGTCCTTGTTGAGGTCTTTTAAGTTGGTCAATATTTTTAAAAACGCATCGTTTAAGATTGCAACTCCGTCTTCTTGGTTGTGTTTGTATCTCATGCAGATACCCATAAGCGGCCGAAAAACCAACTTGTAAAGTTCTTGCTGAGCCATTCTATCGTTTTTAACACAGGCCTTTATTATTCTTGGAGCTACTTTCATATACCTAGTTTTTAATCATACGCTGAATAGAAGTTTCTGTTTCTGTTTTTACTTTTATGAGATAAATTCCTTGCGGTAAATCCGAAGTTTCAATTTTATTTTCGGAAGATATAATTACAGTTTTCATGAGTTTTCCCGAGATTGAAATAATTTGAACTTCTGCACTTCTTTCTTCTTCTAAGTTAAGACGTATAAAGTTAACGAAAGGATTGGGATATAATCCTAAGGTATTTTGTGAAACAGCTGTTTCCGTTTGTGAAGTTGTACTTGAGCCAATGGCATAATCGGTAACAACAATATTTTCAAGAGTTAAGCTAACGATATTGTTTTCGAGTTTTGCTTTTATTGGTATCGTCAATTTCCCGGGATCATCTACCCAAATATAATAGTCACCAGCTGATAATCTATTAAAATTATAGTTTCCATTTTCATCGGCAAACGTATAGGAGACAGGTTCATTGTCCATAGAAAGCAAGAGAACAGCCGGTTGTTTTTGGGACAATCCTTTTGCATTTTCAATAACAATTTTTCCTTGAATAGACTTATCACCAATGATCTGAAAATTTTGTGTCATTGGTATATTCTTTCTCACTTGATTTTCAAGTTGTACAAAATTAATAATTGGATCATCATCCCAAAAAGTTGCTCCATTTGTATAGGTTGGAAACATAAAGGAATGTTCAGATACAGGTAAAGCTTTTATTAAATATTGGTCCGTGTCGTTTAAAAAAAACTCGTATCCACCTCCTAAACTTGTTAATGTAGAATTAGTAAAAACCAATTCTTTTTTTGCTCTGTCAAAAACATAGAGTAATAATTTAACAGCTTCTTTTCTGGTGGTGTTTTTTCCATCCATAACCTGCCCTGTAAGCAAAGTTTCTCCAGGAGATTTACATTTCACAAAACTTAAATTTAATGTATCGCCATCCTTAAAATCAACTGAATTATAAATATAAGGTCCAGTACAATCCTTAACTCTAGCGTACATAGTTCCAGAATTATTTGTGCCGACTCCCATAAAGGATTCGAAATGACCATTTGAATCCGTTTGTAAAAGCTCTAAAATGGTATGGAAATTATTGAGGGATAATTCAATTAGAGCTCCTCGAGCAGGAATTTTCTTGTAATAGACATTTCCGGTTAAATAGGTTCTGAAATTGCTTTTGCACAATTCGAAATTAGAGACAATTAATTGCTGATTTGATGCATAAAATACAATGTTACTAATGGTGTCTTCAACACAATCAACAGTGCTTATAGTCACATAGCCGCTATTGAAAGGCACATCCAAAATTACATCGTAAAGGCCTTTTTCATTGGTATAAATTATAGTGTCATTACCAAAACAACTAACGTAAACTTTGGTTTCTGGTTTGATTCTATTTCCCTCTTTAACTACACCAAACACCTCTAAAGGCGATGAAATAACTGATGCAGGAGCCAACAACAGAAATGCCAAAAGGCCATTAATAAAAATTTTATTTAAGTTCAATTTTTCTCTCAACATTCCAATCATTCTTCTCCCGAACAGTATATTATAAAACTAACCTAAGTCAAGTAGGTAAATATAACATAAAAATTATTAATTGGTTGGGTTTAGTTGTCGAAACCAATGCTCAGGCCAACCCAGTAGTAAAAATCGATTGGTATATGAGCACTTTTTATTTTGGTATTCCCATTTTCCATTCTTGTTAAAAAGCCTCGGATGTGCCAATAGTATTTTCATTGCAAATGGTTTTTAAAATTATTTCCGTCAGATGCTATTGAAATGGTTTATATGTAGTTAAGTGAATAGTATTGATAATTTGAGTTCATTTAGATGGTTAGAATACTTGACTTTGAGATAGGGGGGAGGCTTCCTGAATTTGCGCCTAAGCAACTTGAAAAGTTAGGGTAAATGTGAAAGATTATATTTCACATTAATAAGTGATGATCAAATTTTGCGTAAACCGGACAATTAATTCACCCTCCAAATTTGGGAAGATTTCATCCAATTTAAAGTCAGAAATACTAATTCTCCCTTTTCCTGAAATTTCCATAACATTTCTATTAGTTGTTTTTTTATTAGAAATAATTAAGTACAACATTACATTTTGGGTAACATTATTTATGGTAGCTCTAGTTTGAAGCTCAATGGTTTCGTTATAATTACTGTGATATTCCAGAGAGCTTGCATCCAATTCTGCTGCAAACACAAAATCTTCTAAAAGGCAATCATATAGTTGTTGGTCAAATTCAATGTTGTCTGTTTTAATAGTGTGAGGATCGAGCGTCACTTCCATTTTTTGGTCTTGCACCGGATACTCAATGTGCATTTCTTTGGAAGTTCCGTTAATTTGGATTCCATTTTTTGTATAAAGCTGTATATCTGTATGAATTACTCCGCTTTGGGAATATTGTTGAGCCAAGGAAATGGAACAAATGAATAATGTTAAAAATGTTATTAATGACGCTTTCAGCATGATGTAAAAGTAGGGGTTTTTATAATTGAGTTATTTTACTTTGTTAAGATAATAATATTTCTAATGAAATAGTTTAAAATGCCTCACTAAAGTTGAAATAAAATCCAGTTGAATTGTATCCTACTCCATAATCTAGTCTGAGATTTAAACGGGGTTGAAGCTCATACCTTACCCCAACTCCAGCATTTGGCATCCAATAAGTAAATTCTTTTAAAGTTGGCGAAACAGACCCAGTTCCCACCCACAGGACTGCACCGATCTTGCTTAGTTCCTTACTTTTAATTTTATTGAATTTATGCCGCCATTCTATTATTCCAAATACCATATTTCGGTCTCTGTATTGCCCCCAATAATAACCCCGTAAGTCAAATGGAGAACCTACCATTGACATTTCAGCGTATGGAACACTTCCCAAGCTAACTCTGCTTTTTAACTGTAAAGCGAGTGTTTTTGCTTTGCCAAAAAGAGGGATATATTTTCTAAAATCCAATTGGAGGTATGAATATTCATTGTCGCTTTTCAAATAGTCACCATAGTAGTATGCGTTTAGTTGTAATAAAGTCCCTTTGTATGCGTTGACAGGCACATCACGGGTGTCAAATTTTAAAATTACACCTAGGCCATTGTTGTTGTTTTGAGTTCCAAAATGTATAATATTAGGATCAGAAATTTGTTGCTGAGTTAACTCACTCATAGTGGTATTATTAATATCCAATCCAATTCCTAAAAACAGATTTTTTCTGAATTGCCAATTTACTTCGGGGTTAATAAGAAGTCGTTTTTTGGTGTAGGCACTTGTAGTATCACTTCGATGGGTAGTTTGAGCCTTTTTATATCCAACACCCCAATAATGATCTGGCATTAATCTTAAAATGAAGGTTCCGTTTATTTGAATCTTATTTTTTTTCCAAAATGAAGTAAGGCTCGACTGGAAAATTAAAGCTCCCGTAGTACTCATGCCGACTGTGGCGGGCAAAAAAGAACGCTGTAATGAAGTGTCAGACTTTTTAGTGCGAAAAGAAATAATTGCACCACCGGCAACCATGAATCCGAATTCTGGTGTATAAACAGGGGCACCAACTGGAGAGACAATAGTTTTTCCTGCCGCTATTTTGTGATTTTTTATAGAGTCTCTTTTAGCTTTTTTGTCTTTTCCTGAAGATGAGAAATTTGTTGCTGAAGCTAATAGGCAGAACCCAATCAAAAAGGATGTAACACAAAACCGGATCACCCTACTAATCAATTTGATAATTATAGGTTACTATGCGACCCATCACAATAAGGAGGGTTTGACGTTTGTTTACACAGGCAAAGTGCAACCGTCTTTGTATCTTCTAGTTTGAATACATTTGGAGCCATTCCGGTACCTTTATGAGAACCATCGCAAAAAGGTTGTTTATCGCTTTTACCGCAGGAACACCACGCATAATTTTTGTCTTTTTCAAGCTCAATTAAAGTTGGTGAATTTCCCGCAACAACTGGCTTGCTTTCAAGCTCTTTTTGCTCTCCTTTTATCGAATAACTTAAAGCTCCCGATGGACATTTGTCTATTTGAGCTGCTATTTTTTCTTCACCAGCCCCATTTACGTCAATCCATGGTTTGTTTTTGGGATTAAAAACTGAAGACAATCCATTGGCACATACAGCAGAATGGATACACTTTTCTGGCTCCCAACCAATATCTAATTTTTCGGTAAAGTACTTTTTCATAACATTTAATTTGCGAAATTAAAATTAACTTATTTCTTGTTAACTCCGAATTAATGAAATTATAAAAGAAATGAATGAGAGATTTGCCTTTCCGAAAAGGTGTGTGAATTTAGGCGATGGCCAAGTCAAAAATTCCACCTGGAAGTGATTTTACAACACCGTTTAATTCTAAACCCAACAAGGTAACCGAAATAGAACTTACTGGAACCGAAAGCTTTCCGCTCATTTCATCTTTTCTTATTCTGGGTTCGTTTCGCAATAATTCTACAATTTTCTCTTCGTCTTCAGTAAGGTCTAAAGATAGTGTGAGTTGCTGTGGCTTAGCGTTGTTTTTTACATTTGTAGACCATCCCATGGATTTTACGAATTGTTCTGGGTTGGAATATAGCCCAGCTCCATTTTCATAAATAAGTTTATTACATCCAATTGAAAAAGGATCTTTAATTTTTCCAGGTACGGCAAATACATCACGATTATAATCTTGTCCCAATCGAGCAGTAATAAGAGCACCTCCACGTTCCTGAGATTCAACAACTAAAACAGCATCGGATAATCCTGCAACGACTCTATTTCTACGCGGGAAATTTTCCCTCTCCGGCTTTCCGCCAGAAACAAATTCTGTGAGCAAACCACCGTTTTTCAACATTTCTCTTGCCTGATTTACGTGTGCTTTAGGGTAAAGTTGGTCTAACCCGTGGGCAACAACTCCAACTGTAGGAATATTGTTGTTTAACGCTGCCTGGTGGGAATAAATGTCAATTCCATAGGCCAAGCCCGAAACAATTATTACCGGATAATCTTTTAGATATTCTACAATTTCATTGCAAACTTCCCTTCCATAAGGTGTTGCTTTTCGAGTTCCAACAATGCTTAAAACATAAGTTGAATCTAAGTCATAATCTCCTTTTTTAAATAGAATTAGAGGGTGGTCGGGGCAATGTAAAAGCCTTTTGGGATAATTATTTTCTTGGTAATAAAGAACTTCAATTTTATTGGACTCAATAAACTCGAGTTCCTTTTCTACTCGTTCAAAAACGTTATGTTTAACGATTGCGTTTATAACAAAATCACCAACTTCTGGTATTTTTAATAATCGACTTTTTTTTTCAGTGAAAACTGCTTCTGCGCTTCCACAATATCGAATAAGGTTTTTTGCTTTTATTGGTCCTATCCCCGAAACTAGGGACAAGGCTATTTCATAATAATAATTCATTGGAGTTTGTTGGATAACACATACTATTCTTTAAACCCAAGAACAATGCTAACGCAACCACTTGGCGGCATGTCTGTAACTCTTTCTTGATCCTCCGGAATAACTACATCAATGCGCAGGTCTTGGGTAGAGTTTACTCTGAAGTCCCAATAATTTGGGCTTTTACCCTCGCTTGAATAAAGTATTTCGCCATCATCATCTTTTACTCTAAAAAAAGCCCCTTCCCCTAGTATTGGATGTGTGCAAACCATTAGTCTGTATTCCAAAAGAGAATAAAAAGTCATGTTCATAGAGGCAGAGTCACCTTCATACAATGTTGTTGAATTAATTTGACCATTGTTGGTGTATGGACTTAGAGCTGGAAGGCAATTTTTTTGCGTAAATCTTTTACATTGAGCATCAACCTGTGTAACCACCCCAATGGCAGTGAAAAAAAGGAAAATGGAAAGTGTGTTTTTTAATTTCATAACTAAACCATTAAACGTATTTGTTTCTTATAATTATAGTTTGATCAATTATATCTTTTAGCAAAGTACCTGTGAATTTATAAACTTTCTTTTTGCCAACAACAGCAACCCCACCTTCATCAATGTTGGGTTCTACCCGAACTCGTTCAACATCTATTTTGTCAAATAATTTTTCTAGAGTTTCCAAATCACTAATTATGTCAAGTAAATTTTTATCATCTCTAAAAGAAGATAAAAACTTTATGAGTTGTTTCAAAGTAGCGCCTTGTTCTGCTATTCTTTCAGTCACGGGGTCGTCCATTTTTTCAGGATCAGCCAAGTGGGTAGCAATATACAAACCTTCAATCCAACCTCCGGCGGCTATTAAACCTGCGACGCTTTCTCTGTCGTCGGCTTTTAATTCACTATTTGCTCTCCAATACGATTCTGCAAGATATTGAAGAACAGAATCCTCATCGGATATATTCTCATCGATTTTCTCAATAAGATCTTGGGTAAATACTTCACTCAACGATAACGCATCCGCCAATTTACTCATAGCAGAAAAGTAATCCATGCATGCTTGTTGTTGTTTAAATACATTGGCATAACTTAAATCAGCCACATAAATGCCCATGACAATAGCCTTCCCTTTGGACGTTATATGTTTGTCTAAATTTTCAACAGGATTCAAATATTTGCTATCGTAAATCGCTCCAGATTTTTTAAGAACCTTAGCGGTTTCCATAGGTGAAGGAAGTGAAAACAAAACAATCTTAGCCCTTTGGTATTGTACCTTGTCGCTGCGGCTTATGTTAATTTCATCAGTTACATTTTCTTCAATAGAATCTGTGTTTTTGTTCGTATTTTCATCAGCACATGATAACAAAACCAATGCAGAAATACTTAGAATTCCTAATACTCTAAAACTTTTAATCATTTTGAAGGAGATTTTTAGATAGGGACAAATGTAATAATTATTTTATGTGAGAAAATGCCAGCATATAAAACTAAGTTAAAAGCTATGTCGATTGCTTTTACAAGTATACTTTTGTGATATGACATTTTCTGATACTCATTGCCACGTATATGTTGAACAATTTGACCAGGATCAAAAGGACACAATTTTGCGTGCGAATAATATGAACGTAGATCGGTTTTTTTTACCAAACATTGATTCTAAATACATTTCAAGACTACAGAAAACGACTAATCAATTTCCAAATAAAATGTATCCTATGATGGGGCTTCATCCTTGTTCGGTTAAAGAAAACTATTTAGAAGAGTTAAATCTAATTGAGCAGGAGCTATTTAATGGGCAACAGCTAAATTATGTTGGAGTAGGAGAGATTGGCTTAGATTTATATTGGGATAAGATATATTTAGAACAACAAAAAGAAGCCTTTAAGATTCAGGTGAATTGGGCTCTGAAATTAGATATCCCTATTATTATTCATGTTAGAGATGCTTTTGATGAGATATTTGATTTAATGGATTCAATTTATAATCCTAAAATGAAAGGTATATTCCATTGTTTTACAGGAAATGAGTTGCAGGCGGCTAAAATTGCGGAATATGAAAATTTTAAAATGGGAATCGGTGGTGTCCTAACCTTTAAAAACAGCGGTCTTTCAAATGTATTAAAAGATGTGCCATTGAATAAAATGGTTTTAGAAACAGACAGCCCCTACCTGGCTCCTCATCCATATCGAGGGAAACGAAATGAGCCGTCATATTTGATGCTCGTGGCAGAAAAATTAGCTGAGTTGAAAAACGTTTCATTAGAAGAGTTGTCAGAAATAACGGAACAAAATACTAACGAGGTTTTTTCTTTAAGAAATTAAATTTACATTTCGCCTTTCAAACTTTGAAATGAAAAGTAGCTCATCTATATTATTAATTTACACCGGAGGAACGATAGGAATGGTTATGGATCCTAATACAGGAAAGCTAAAACCATTTTCATTAGACAATCTTTTAAAAACTATTCCGGAACTTCAGAAATTTAATTTTGAGATTCATTCTACTTCATTTGAAAACCCGATTGACTCAAGTAATGTCTCGCCTGATTTATGGGTGCGACTTTGCGAAATTATTTTAGAAAACTACAATAAGTTTGATGGATTTGTAATCCTACATGGCACCGATACCATGACTTATTCGGCTTCAGCTCTTAGTTTTATGCTTTCTGGACTCAATAAGCCTGTTATTTTTACTGGATCTCAACTTCCTATTGGCATGGTGAGAACTGATGGTAAAGAAAATTTGCTTACGGCTTTAGAAATAGCGGCAGAGATTGATGAAAACGGAAATTCAAGAGTGCCTGAAGTTGGAATTTATTTTGATTCGTTTTTATTTAGAGGTAACAGAGCTCATAAAATTAGCACCCAAGATTTTGATGCGTTTTCTTCTCCTAATTTTCCTCCATTGGCAAAAGCTGGGGTAGATATTATATATAAAGACAATAAGATCTTGTCGCAAGATCAGAATAAATTTAAAGTTTATAATAAAGTAGAACAGGATATTTTAGTGGTCACTTTATTTCCCGGCCTATCAAATTCCATGTTAAAAAACGCGGTAGATTCCGAGAGTTTAAAAGGAGTTATATTAAGGACCTACGGCGCTGGAAACGCACCGTCAAACTCCGAATTTTTAGAGGTTATTGAACTGCTTTTTAAAAAGGATATTGTTGTATTAAATGTATCGCAATGTGCCCATGGAAAAGTTGATCAATTGAAGTACGAAACAGGCGCTAACCTTGAAAGACTGGGCGTGATTGGTGGTGGAGATATTACTATTGAGGCGGCCATAACCAAAATGATGGTTTCATTTGGTAATTTCAGTTTGGAGGAAGTAAAATTAAATCTTAATAAATCGTTGCGTGGAGAACTTACAAAGTAGCGATTTAGAAATCAAGCTGAACTGGACTCCTATTCTTGCCATATTCTTTATCAGTTTTGGGCTTTATGCGAATACCCTAAACTTCGATTTTGTATTAGACGATAAAATTGTAATTACCAATAACGAATTCACAAAAAAAGGAACAGAAGGAATTAAAGAAATATTTTCCCACGATAGCATGACCGGCTTTTGGGGAAAAGATAAAAGCTTAGTTGCTGGCGGAAGGTATAGACCGTTATCAATGGCCACGCATGCAATGGAGTGGGAGCTAGTTGAAGAAAAGCCTTTTTTATATCATTTTAATAATGTGATATTGTATGCGCTTTCAGGAGTACTTCTTTATTTATTGTTATTGTATTTATTTCCGCTAGGGGCTGTTTGGTATTTATCCATCCCGTTCATTGCAGCTATTTTATTTCAGGCAAACCCTTTACATACTGAGGTGGTCGCTAATATAAAAAGTAGAGATGAAATCTTAAGCGTTTTTTTTGCTTTTGCTAGCTTTCTCTTTATTCTGAAATTTCTTAAAAGTCGTAAGCTTTACTATTTGCCAATTGCAGGCCTCCTCTTTTTTCTAGGTCTTCTATCTAAGGAAAGTGCAATTGTATTTATTGGGATAATTCCGTTGTTCATTTATATACGTAAAAAAGAATTGGATATAAAAGACCTAATTCTACCAACATCCGTTTTACTTCTTCCGGGAGTACTTTATGTATTAATTAGGTTTAGCATAGTCGGTGGCTTACAAAATGAAATAGCCAGTGAACTTATGAATAACCCTTTTTTAGGGGCTGACTCAAGTGATAAATGGGCCACTATATTTTACGTCCTTTTTATTTATGTGAAGTTGCTTTTTGTCCCTCATCCACTTACACACGATTATTATCCAAAACAAATTGAAATAACTGGTTGGGAAGATCCACTAGTAATATTTTCAATCTTAATTCATATTGGATTACTTCTGCTGTTTGTTAATGGACTGCGTAAGAGAAATTTTTATGGACTTTTAGCGGGAATATATCTAGGTGGAATTATTCTATATTCAAATTTACTTTTCCCTATTGGTACATTTTTAAACGAACGTTTTCTATATGTTCCAACTTTGGGTCTAGCCCTCCTAATTGCATATTTAATAGTGACATTTATTAAATCCAAGCAAGCTCAAACCGCTTTAGTATTAATTTTATTTAGCCTTTATTCTTTCAAGACGTATAATCGAAGTTTTGCTTGGGAGAATGATTCCACCTTGGCAATAACGGATATTGAAAATAGCGGAAATAGTGCAAAGTGTAATATGTCTGCGGGCGCGGCGCTAATTGAAGTTTCTGATAGTAAAAGAAAAAACTTTGAAAAGAAAAAAGACCTGGGGCAAGCAATTAAATATTTAAAAAAATCTTTAGAAATTTATCCAACTTATGGGCCACCAATATTATTGCTGGGCAACGCAAACACTAAACTAAAAAAGTACGATCAGGCAGTTTTATATTACCAATCCTGTTTAAATACGAATAACCAAGCTGTTTTTGCATTGCAGAATTTGGAGTTTTTAGCGCAAGAAGCAATCACGGACAAACAATTTGTTTCGGCGGAAAGCGCTTATATTTTATATTTAAAACATAAAAAAAATCCAAAAATTGAAGAAAAACTGGGAGAGTTATATGGAAAGGACATGGGCGAATTAGAAAAATCAATTATTTTTTTAAATAAAGCCTATAATTCACTTCCAAATGATGCAAGTATTGTTCAAAAGCTGGGTGTAGCCTTTGCAATTTCAGGAAATAACGAACGTGCTGCAGAACTTTTTAAAAGAGGTACAGTACTTGATAGTGCGAATGCAAATTTATGGTTAAACTTAGGGTATGTTCACGCTGGACTTGGAAACCAAGAAGAATCGAAACGATGTTTGAACAAGGCATACGAGCTAGATCCAAAGTTAAAAACTGAATAATAATGTGTGATTTTCACCTCTTCCTCAATTCATTTAATAATGAAGACTGTTTTTATAAAAAAATTGTAAATTGCGACCGCTTTTAGAGGCGATTCTGCGCTTAACATGAAAGTAATTGGAGAGGTGCAGGAGTGGCTGAACTGGCTCGCTTGGAAAGCGTGTAGACCTCAAAAGGGTCTCGGGGGTTCGAATCCCTCTCTCTCCGCTGAAATTTGAATAAAATAGATAATTAAATAAATAGTAACAAACTCAAGTAAATAAGATGAATAAGTTGTTTTCAATTCTTGCCATTTTCACCATGTTGAACTTTGGCTTCGTGTCGAATTCGTTTTCTCAAGATCCCGGAACAGATACTACCGTACAAACTGAGAATGAAGTTGATACTTCTATTACTGAAATACCAGTTGAAGCTGAGGAAGCAGTAGAAGATGATCTAGAAGCTGCAGGTGCAGATGCTGGGGAAGATAAAGTTAAAGAAGAAGCCGAGAAAGGTTTTCATCAAACAGTAAAAGAAAAATTTATTGCGGGTGGTCCAGGTTTTATGTCCTTTGTATTAATATGTCTTATACTAGGTCTTGCAATTTGTATTGAAAGAATCTTGTATCTTACTATGTCAACAACAAATACCAAAAAATTGGTAAATGATGTTGAAAGTGCACTACAAAGTGGTGGCGTTGAAGCGGCAAAAGAAGTTTGTAGAAATACAAAAGGGCCGGTTGCAAGTATTTTTTATCAAGGTTTAGATAGATCTTCAGAAGGAATTGACATGGTTGAAAAATCAGTTGTTGCTTACGGTTCTGTTCAAATGGGTCTTTTAGAGAAAAACCTTTCATGGATTTCTCTTTTTATTGCACTTGCACCAATGCTTGGTTTCTTTGGAACTGTAATAGGTATGATTGGAGCGTTTGATGCAATTGCTGCGGCAAATAATATTTCTCCAGGAATTGTAGCTACCGGTATTGGAGTTGCACTTATTACAACTGTATCTGGTCTTTTAGTAGCAATGGTTCTTCAAGTTTTTTACAACTACATTATTGCCAAGGTTGATTCTATTGTAAATGACATGGAAGATGCTTCTATAACATTGATTGACTTGTTAATTAAACATCAAAAATAGTAGGATTTATGGCTGAAAAATTATCGAAAATGGTCCTAATTGCTCTACTAGTTGTAGGGGCCGCTTCTTTTATTGGAAGCATGTTTTTTGAGCAATACAACTTCATGATTTACTTATGTTATGCTTATACCTTCGTAGGGGTTTTGGGCGGTGTAGCGGCCTTTGTGATGGGCGCAATGTCTAAGCCTGAAGCTATTAAAGCGACCATAATTGGAGTTGTTGGAATGGGAGTAATGTTGGGCATTTCTTATGCACTTGCTTCGGGTGAAATTTTAAAAGTTTACCCGGAAGGAACAACGGAATCTTCAGTTAGATGGAGTGACACAGGATTGATTATGCTTTATATTATTGGCACTCTATCTATTATTAGTGTTATCTATTCTGGCGTGGCGCAATTGTTGAATAAGGACTAATTTTAAATTAGAAGATTATGGCAAAAACACCTCCCGAAATAAATGCTGGTTCTATGGCGGACATCGCCTTCCTATTATTGGTTTTCTTTTTAGTTACTACAACTATGGATTCTGATTTTGGATTGTCAAGAAAGTTGCCACCACCTTTGGAAGATGACCAAGAAATAATTGACATCAAACAAAGAAATGTTTTAACTGTTTTGGTAAATGCAAATGATCAACTTTTAGTAAAAGGTGAGTTGATGCAAATCGAGGATTTGAAGGAAAAAGCAAAAGAATTTATTGCTAA
>Ga0307998_1000092_pt1 | contig 50579 bp, 51 predicted proteins | sample Davwhametageno37_FD_203147 | JGI IMG/M metagenome (GOLD analysis project Ga0307998, IMG submission 203147) | Marine microbial communities from Davis Island wharf, Antarctic Ocean - #37 | ecosystem: Environmental > Aquatic > Marine > Unclassified | place: Antarctic Ocean: Davis Island wharf... | reverse complement strand
CATGAAGGATCTCCTGAGCTTCAATTTCAAGAACTTCCTTTGCAATTTTGATTATATCTTTTGGGTTATTTTCCATAGTTTAATTATTAATCATTTTTTATAGTTATTCATAAGTATAAAAGGGTTTGATAGTAGAATAAAGTATTTATGAAAGTCATTTAAAAATTATGTTTGAATCAATTCAATTAATTATTTTGTTATTAGTAAGCTCTGTCTTATTGGTTGCTCTATTTAGCTACTTAAGATTACCACCTATGATCGCTTATTTTGTTGTTGGTTTAGTATTAGGGCCTCATGCATTTGGTATTTTGCCAGACTCTGAATCAAGCAGACATTTTGTTGAGTTCGGTATTGTTTTTTTAATGTTTACAATAGGCCTTGAATTTAGCTTACCCAAATTAAATTCGATGCGGAATATTCTTTTTGGTCTGGGGAGCTCTCAAGTTCTTATAACAATTTCTACTGTTATTCTTTTTGGGGTTTTCTTTGGTTTAAATCTTCCAGCAGCATTTATTATTGGATCAGCTCTTACTATGTCATCAACGGCAATTGTTTCAAAAATTTTAATGGAACGTATTGATTTAAATAGTCGTCATGGAAGGCTATCAATTGGTATTTTATTATTTCAAGATATTGCAGTAATTTTTATTTTAATTTTGATACCTGTTTTTAATGTACAGGGCGCTAACTTGGTTGAGATTATTTCTTTTTCTGTAATAAAAATTTTATTATTATTATTTATTGTTTTTAAAGCAGGACAACCTGTAATGAATTTTTGGTTTGGGATTGTTGCAAAAAATAAATCTAGAGAGCTATTTGTTTTGAATGTTTTAATGATTACCCTTATTTTTGCATATATAACTAAGCTAGCTGGACTTTCGTATGCACTAGGCGCTTTTTTGGCTGGGATGTTAATTTCTGAAACTCGATATAGACACCAAGTTGAATCAGATATAACTTCATTTAGAAATATTTTATTAGGGTTATTCTTTATTAGTGTTGGGATGATGTTGAATCTTGATATTTTAAGTAGTAACTTTTTATTAATAATAATTTTATTTTTTTGCCTCACTCTTTTTAAGATAGCTCTAATAACTTTTCTTACCACTTTATTTAATTATGAATTGGGAGTTGGTATTAGAACAGGTGTTATTCTTTCTCAGGCTGGCGAATTTAGCTTTGTGATACTAGCTCTTGGACAAGAGAGTGGAATTATTTCTGGAGATATTCTACAAATTATATTATCGGTATGCCTATTATCTATGTTATTTGCCCCAATACTGATTCCATTTAATGGAAAAATAGCTAGATATATCGCAAAGGGATATTCAAAAAAAACTGAAACTCTTATGAAGCAGTTAGGAGGTTTAGGCCATGATTTCTCTGATCACGTAATTTTATGTGGATATGGAAGAAGTGGGCAATACTTAGGTAGATTCTTAAAAGAAGAAAATATTAAATATATTGCAATAGATATTGATTTAAATCGAGTAAACGATGCCTCTAATGCTGGGGAAAATGTAATGTATGGAGATGCAAGCCGAAGAATTGTTTTAAAAGCTGCAGGTATTGAAAGAGCTAAAGCTGTTGTAATTGCATATGCAGATGACAGATCTACTGAAAAAGTATTGAATGTAATTAGGGAGGCATATCCAGAGTTACCAGTTGTTGTGAGAACAAAGGATGAATCCTCAGTCGAGGGGCTAAAAAAAGCTGGAGCTACTGATGTTGTTCCAGAAGTTCAGGAAGGTAGTTTAATGCTAGCATCGCACGCATTAGTGATACTAGGCATTCCATTGAGTAATGTTATAAAGAAAATAAGAGTCTTTAGGAGTGAGAAATATAAAATGTTTAGAGGTTTTTTTGTTGGTGAGACCGACCTAGATCAAGAGAATAATTTACAAGAACGCTTTCAGCTTCATTCAATTGAGATAAATAAATATTTCTTTGTGGTAAATAAATCTATTAAAAGTATTCCATTAAGAGAATTTAATATTAAAATTCAGCATTTAAGAAGGCCTAATATGCTCGAAAATATTGAGCCACATGCAGATATAATATTATCATCAGGCGATATAATTGTTATTCTAGGCTTGCAGGTAGATTTAAATATTTTTGAAAAATATGTAATAAATGGAAAATAACTAGTGCCTTTAAAAGTCGCAGTTATAGGTGCTGGTATCGTTGGATGCCTTACGGCAATTAAGCTCCAAGAGTCAGGTTATGAAGTGACTTTAATCGATAAAAATGAAATTGGAAAAGAATCAAGTTGGGCAGGAGCAGGTATTTTATTTCCTTTGATGCCGTGGGAGTATGAATCAAGAGTGTTTGAGCTTTGCGCCTGCGCTGCAAATTTTTATAAGAAATTTTCATTAAAATTATTTAAGATTACTGGAATTGATTCTGAATTCATTGAATCTGGTTTAGTATGTATTAATCCTCCAAATAAAGAAAAAATTTTAAATTGGGTAAAAAATAATAATTTAAATATTAATGAATGTTCATTTTCAAATCTACCTTCATATTTATTTCCAAGAGTTACTCAAATTCGTCCCCCAAGACTCATGAAAGCAATTAAATTATTTATGCAAGAAATTGGAATTAATATAAGGGAAAATACGACTTTAATTAAACCAAAAACAGAATCTCAAAATATTAAAAGTTGGTCTACAACAGAAAATGAAAAAATTAAAGCTGATATTTTTGTTATTACTACTGGGGCATGGACTTCAAATTTAGTTATTGACCATGATGATATTATTTATCCTGTAAGAGGACAGATGATTCAGTATAAAAAAATAGAAGTTAATATTAAGCACGTTCTATATTCTGATGATTTTTATGTATTACAAAGAAAAGACGGAGTGATATTAGCTGGAAGTACTGTAGAGCATGTAGGATTCGATAAAAATACTGATACAGCTACTTTAAATGACCTTATGAAAAAAACTTCAATATTGATACCAGAATTGAAAGGCGTAATTCCTGAAAATCATTGGGCTGGAATTAGGCCAGGTTCTAAAGGAAATATTCCAGTTATTAGAAAGGCTGAAGATTATGAAAATATTTTCATTAATTCTGGTCATTATCGATACGGGTTAACTATGGCTCCAAGATCTGCAGAAGAATTATACAAAGTAATATCAGAATCAATAGGATGAAGAAACCTATTAAAATTTGGCGCTTCACAGATGGTAAAGCCGGTCACGAAAAACAATCTATGGCTGCCATCAATGCATTATCCAAAAAAAATAATTGTGAAGTATTCGATATTGATTTACCTACCAAAAACAGTTTTTTTGGAGCTTTTTTTTCTGGCAAATTAAAAACTTTAAAAAAGTTAGATAAGCCTAGTTTAATTATTGGTGTAGGACACCAAACTCATTTATATGTTTTATACGCAAAAAAATATTATGGAGGAATGTCAATATTAATAATGAAACCTAGCCTACCTACTGAATGGTTTGACTTATGTATTATCCCAGAACATGATAAGGCGGGGGGTCAAAAAGTATATCCAGATTGGCTTTTAAATAGGGGACCAAAGATATTTTATACGCAAGGACCTCTTGTAGATATTAAAGAAAGAAAAAAGAATAAAACAGGGAAAAGCATGATCTTAATAGGTGGCCCTTCAAAGAATTATGAGTGGAATAATTCAAGGATAATTTCGCAAATTATTGATTTAATAGAACAAAACCCTAAAGATAAATTTATGTTAGTTACATCGAGAAGAACTCCAAAAAGTTTTATGAAGTATTTAAGGTATGGAAAATTAAGAGCCAAAAAACCTGAGGAGGCCTTAAGAGATAAGGATGTTACAACCTCTCGAAATTTAGATATTTATACAAGCTCTTCAGAGCTGCACTATGCTCGAAGTGATCCAGAATGGATCAATGAGAGAATATCTGAGGCTCGATACATTTGGGTTACTAATGATTCATTTTCTATGATATATGAATCATTATCCTACGGAGCAAAGGTAGGGCTTCTCTGTCTTGATGCATATCCAGATAACAGGCTAGATCAAGCAACAAGGCAACTTTTTGGAGGAAAAAGGTGTAATTGGGATGATGAAAGAAACTATAAGAAATTAACAATTAACCGTAAAAATTTAAATGAAGCTGAAGATTGTGCTGCATTTATTCTCAAAAAATATGAAGAAAAATAATACTAATTTCAAAAAAATGGTTGTAGTTCAAGTTTTACCTTCATTAATTTCTGGAGGAGTTGAGAAAGGTACGTTAGAGGTTGCTAAACATCTTTCAATGAATGGACATAATTCTATTGTGATATCTAACGGTGGTAGATTGGTAAATCAACTTATAAGTGATGGAAGTACTCATATTAAATGGGCTATTGGTAAAAAATCAATTCTCACATTTTTTTATATTATTAGGTTGGTAGCACTTATTAAGAAAAAAAATATTGATATTATTCATGCGAGATCAAGATTGCCTGCATGGATAGTATTCATTGCATTAAAATTTATAAATAAAAAAATAAGACCTCATTTTATAACAACAGTGCATGGCTTTAATTCGGTAAGTCTATATAGCTCAATAATGACAAAGGGTGATCGAGTTATCGTTGTATCAGATTCAATCAGGAAATTTATAAATAAAAATTATAATATTGACCAATCTAAGGTAATTTTAAATTATAGAGGCATCGAGCCTAAGGAGTTTAATAGAGATCTTTTATTAACAAAAAGTTGGCTAAAGACCTGGAAAAAAGAATTTCCAGTATTAGATAATAAACTTATCCTAAGTATTCCCTCCAGAATTACTAGAAGAAAAGGACACGAAGATTTTTTGGAGTTATTACTTCGTTTAAAAAAAGATAAGTTCAATGTGCACGGACTAATTATTGGAGATGCTAAGAATAAAAAAGATAGATACCAAGCTGAGTTAGAAAAAAAAATTATAGATAGTGAAATTCAAGAACTCATTACTTTTACTGGATTTAGATCCGATGTAAAAAATATTATTGCGGTATCTAACATTGTATATTCCTTATCTTCTGAACCTGAGTCATTCGGTAGAACAGTAATTGAATCAATTAAGTTAAAAACCCCAGTAATTGGATATGATCATGGTGGAGTGGGAGAACAATTAAAAGTACTTTTTCCAGAAGGTTTGGTTAGCCCAAAAAATATGTCAGAGCTCTATAAAAAAACAAGAATAATCCTTAAAGAAAATCCACTAATCAAAGAGACAAATCTATTTCAATTGAAGGATATGTTGAAGAAAACTATGAATGTCTATATCAATTTAACTCATTCAAAAAGCTAATTTTAGTGCACTCTCTAACTGTTTTTTTATAATTCTTGCTGAAAAATATTTTGAGTAAATTTTTCTTGAATGCCTGTTACTTTCATACAACAAAGCCTGATTTTCAAACATTTTAGTAACTATTTTACATAATTCCTCAGGTGAGTTTGATTTATTAAATATGATGCCTTTGTCAAGATTAAATAAGTTTTTTGGGTATGCATCACTGCTTCTTGTTATAACTGTCTTTCCGCAAGCCAAAGACTGAAAAACTTTATTCGGTATTACATTTCCTGCTTTAATTGAATCACCAAATATTCCAAGAAGTAGAGATGCTTGATTAATTCTTTCTGGTAATTTTGAGTAGGAGATAATATCTTCAAAGAAAATATTAGGGAGTCCATTTGCCAATTCCTTACATTCTTTTAAATTTGGCCCATTGCCTAATAAGGTCCATTTTACATCAAGTTGATCCGACATTAATTTAGCTGCCTGGACAATTATTTCCGCACCATGTAATGAAATAAAACTACCAAAAAACAAAACTTCAAATTTCTTATCCTTATTTACTTTTATTGATAATGGTTTAAATATTTTTTCCTCTGCCCCAACATAAACTATCGGATTTTTTAATTTACTTAATCCTAATTCTCTTCTGAATAAATCTGCATGAGGAGATGTATCTGAAATAACAATATCTGCCTCCTTAAGTAATGCTGATTCATTACCTTTTAATTTATTAGAGAATTTCTGGGTGTAAACTTTATTTTTTTCATGTACCTCTTTATCCCATGAGCTTATAAGAGGGTCAAAAAGAAGTTTAATATTTAGTTTTTTAGACCATTTTCTAGCACTTATGATGTCTCTATGACGAAAACATGGAACCCAAATTAGCTCAGGTTTTTCAATCCCTCTTAATATTGCTTCGATAAAACTAAATCTGCTGACTAAAGGCCTAAAGTCAATTATTCTATAGTTCAGATCTTTTAGGTGTTGTCTTATAATCGAATTTCTAGAATAGTTAGGATCAAATCTACCCCACCATAGAATAGTTTTTTTATTCATAATATTTTAATTATATTATTTAGGACATTAGCTGGGGTTATTCCATCCATACAGGATCTATGAGAGCATGTCCTTGTATAACATGTATCTCTATCTTTAATATTTGCCTGGATTGCTAAACATTTTTTACCTACAGGCTTAACATTTATTGGATTTGTTGGGCCTGTAATAACTATAATAGGCGTTTTAGTCGAGGATGCTAAATGAGCGGTTCCAGTATCGTTACTTATTATGAATTTAGAATTAGAAAATATTTCAATTAGCTGAATAAGATTAGTTTTATTGCATAGATTTATTATTGTATTATCATTATCTGAAACAGATAAACATTCATCTATATCATCTGGCCCACCTATAAGAACTATCTTATATTTTAATTTTTTTTTAATTAATACTGCTAAGCCACTAAAATTTTTTACCCCCCATCGTTTACTTTTTCCTCTAATATTGCTTCCACAAATAAGAACAACAAAATTATTTTTCTTTAAGTAATTTTCTTTAAGAATAATTTTGGATGCTATTATGCTTTTTTTTGATGTATAAATTTTAGGCGAAAGCGTGTTGGACTTTATACCAATACTATTAATTGTTCGTTGCATCATCTGAAAAGGATTACTAATTTTTATCCGAGATTTAGGGATAATAGAATATGGTTTTACAGCATGATTTCCAATTACATATTTTGTCTTGTTACTTAATAATTTAAGAATTGAAAGGTATATTCTAGACCTATCACTTGTCTGTAAATCTACAATTAAATCATATTTTCCCGTCATAACAATTTTTATCCATTTAAATAAATGAATAAATGTATTTAGACCTTTTTTATTATTAGAACCCCAAACATTATTAATCCCTAAGTGATGTTTAAAAAGAATCTGCCATTGAGGTAAAGTATTTATATCGACCTTAGCATTAGGAAAAGATTTTAAAATATCTTCTATTATAGCGGTAGATATAATGACATCTCCCATACCACCCCACTTAATAATTAAAATTCTTTTTATTGCTTTATTCATTAAATCTATAGATTGAAATTCTTTTTGTCCATAATTATTTTTTTGATCATGGAAAATTTTATATCCATTATTTTTTTTTACTTTATTCATATTTTTTAGCTAATGCTAATACAAAGCCGACCATAAGCCAGTTAGTAGCATTCATCCAGTTATGCTGAAAGCTGAAATGTGTCATAAATGGGAAAAAGCACATATATAATAAATTAAATAATAGAGCCAGCTTAAACCAATTTTTTTTGTTTATGACAGGGATTAATGCTTGCTTAAATATTTGTAAGATTACTGTATAAAATAAAACTAAGCCGACTATCCCAGTTTCAGAAAGTAATGATAAAGGATGGTTGTGTGGGTGTAAAATTGTCACATCATGCCAGATATTTATTCCATAAAAACCTGGTAATTCTTTAAATTGGTGAAGGCCACCTCCAAATAATGGATTTTGTAACCATACATAATAAGCTGTCCTAAAGACCATACCATAATCTGAGCTTGTAAAATTTTGTAACTTGTGGGCTACACTATTAATTGCTCTTTCAAAAACAAGGGGATAAGTAAATTGCATTATTTCTAAGCCAACCAGCAACAAAAATATAGTAATTAATAATATATATATTTTTTCAGTTTTATGCTTACCTAGCCCTGCTATAACTATAAAAATAGATGAGGTGAACAGAATAAAACTCATTCTTTCTCCAGTTATTAGAACAGTTATAAATCCAATGACAATAAGGCTAACAAAAGATATTAACTTTAGATTTTTTTTATTAAATATTTTAAAAATTATTAATGAGGTTAGTAAAACGTATAAATATTTTGTTATGAAAATACCTACTACGGGATTATTTCTTAAGGGACCAGTTAATCGTTTTGAGCCATATTTTTCATATCCGAATACATCTGCACCTGTAATAAACTGATACCAAACATCAAGAATTATAAAACACATAACTAAAGTAAGAGACACCAAAAACTTATTGATAGCATCATCAGATTTAAATATCCAGAAATATAGCGCAATCGCAAAAATTGGCCATCGCAAAAAAGTTATGGCATAGAAAATTGAATCTTTAGGATTTATGCTTAATGATGAATTTATTATCAATAAATATAAGATAAATATTAAAGAAAATTTAAACCACTTTTCGTTAACCCACAACCAATTTGAATCCTTATAGGACTTATATATAAAAATCATTCCTATAAGTAAAACAGTTAGATCGGCTAGCCCTCTAAAAAAAATTAGAAGAAATGGAAGGAGGTACGGAATATATTTTTCAAAATTTTTTAAGGCATGCATAAATATGAAGCACAAACTATGAAATTGTTGGCATATAATAAACTATTACTTAATAAAATGAACTGAATATTTTGATACAAAGAAAATTACTGTACAGCTTAACCTTTTTTTTATCTATGCTCAGCTTGAGAACTGTTCATATTCTTGGCAAATATTCTGGCATGCTATATTTCTTTTTGAGCAAGAAAAATTATAGGATTCTAAGTGAAAATATTGAAAATTCTGGAATTTTTCACAAAGATAATATTCCTCAGGCAATAAAAGAGAACACCCAGGAACTCGGAAAAAGTATTTTGGAAAGTCTGTATATATGGGCTTCCGCTCAAGAAAAAACTTTAAGTCTGATTAATGAGGTTCACGGTAAAGAATTTATTGATCAGGCTGAAAAGATTGGAAAAGGGATAATATTTTTAACTCCACATTTAGGTTGCTTTGAAATAGCGTCAATTTTTTATGGCGCAACTAACCCTCTAACTATTATGCATAGGAAAGCCAGGAAGAAATGGATGAGTGATCTTATGATTAATGGCAGAAAAAAAGGGTTCGTTAACTTAGCATCCACAGATAATATGGGGCTAAGAAAAGTTCTGAGAGCCTTAAAAAGATCTGAGGCAGTTGGCATACTTCCAGATCAAGTGGCTGATAAGGGTCAGGGAGAAATGACAGATTTTTTTGGAAGACCAGCATACACTATGGTTTTAACAAACAAGTTAATAAAAAGAACTAAAGCTTCGATTATTATGGCTTTTGCAGAGAGACTTAAAGATGGAAGAGGATTTGATATTCATCTTAAATTAATTAAGAGGGAGAATATTTTGACTCCATTAGAACTTAATAAAGAGCTTGAATTATTTATTAGAAAAAATCCCACACAGTATTTTTGGAGTTATGACCGATTTAAAAAGATCAAAAATAAATGAAAAATCCAGACCAGATAAAGAAAATTTTATTTATAACATTATCTAATATTGGCGATGTCATTCTAACAATCCCAACTCTTATAAGGTTAGGCCAAAAGTATAGAAATGCTACGATTGATATTATTGGAGATGCTAGGTCAGAAATTTTATACAGACATTGTCCATTAGTTGATATATTTTACAAAAAAAATAAATCTGAGGGGTTAAGAGGTACATTTAATCTAATTAAGAAGGTTAGAAGCCATAATTATGATTTGGCGGTAGACCTTAGATCTGATGGTTTATTATATTTTATTAAAGCGGATAGAAGGCTTTACAAAATAAAAGATAAAAATATTCATAGTATTGAAAAGCATTTCCTTTCGCTTAAAGAGGGATTAAGTAGGCTACCTGATCCTATTATTTGGCTAGGTAATAAAGACGAAATTAGGGCTAAAAAAATTCTTCCAAAGAAAAGTGGTGCGTTATTAGTGATTGGTCTTGGAGCTAACTCTAGCCATAAAATTTGGCCTGCCAAATTCTACGCACAACTAGCAAATTTATTAAAAAAGTACTTTAATTCAGTCGTGCTTATTGGCGATAAAAAAGATGATCAGTTTACATCTGATTTTAAAAAAGAATATCAGGGTAGTTTTACGAATCTGGCTGGTAAGATCGATTTACTAACAACTGCTGCTGTACTTAAGAATGCAGATTTATTTGTTGGTAATGATTCTGGCTTAGGGCATTTAGCCAGCGCTGTTAAAACAAAAACATTCACTATATTTGGGCCCGGAGAACCAAATAGATATAAACCATGGGGAATTTTAGCCTACTACTTCCAGGATAAAGAAAATAATATATACAACATAAAGCCAAGGGTTGTTTTTAGCGAAATAGTTAATCGTTTTGAGTACAAACTATAATAAAATTAGTTTATTTTATTCTTTTGAGCTGCTTAACAGGTAGCTTTTTTAATTAATTTACTTTTCCCATAATCCTGAATCACCTCCTGATTTTTTAAGAAGGCTAACATTAGTAATTATCATCCCCTTATCTGCTGCTTTACACATATCAAAAATGGTTAACAACCCAACTGATACCGCTGTTAAAGCTTCCATTTCTACCCCAGTCTGCCCGGAACATTTTGTAGTTGCGATGCATTCAATTAATAAATCTTTTTCATGAATCTTAAATTCTATTTCAATGGATGTTAATGCAATTAGATGACACATTGGAATTAGGGTAGAGGTATTTTTAGCTGCTTGGATCGCAGCAATTTTGGCAACTGTCAAAACATCACCTTTTTTATGGCTTTGAAATTTTACGAGACTAAGGGTCTCTTTTTGCATGGTGATACTACCAGAGGCTACAGCTAATCTTTGCGTTATAGCTTTTTTAGAAATGTTAACCATTTTAGCATTTCCATTTTCATCAATATGTGTGAGCATCGCTTTATCGCTTTATAATGAATACCATTACTATATTAACGATAATTAAAACAATGAAAAAGCTTTTCTTATTGATTTATTTTTTAAGCCATAATTTGATGGCAAATGAATTACCTGATTTAGGGAGCTATACCGATACAATTGTTAGCGCTGTAGAGGAAGATAAAATCTCTAAACAAATTCTTTATCAAGTAAATCAAAGCCCTTTAGTAGTTCAGGATGTTGAAATTGAAGATTATCTCTCGGGGATAGGTAGGCGTTTAATGGCTGGAACTTCGATTGCCAATCGAAACATAGAATTCTTTATTTTAAATGATTCAACTATTAATGCATTTGCTATGTTGGGAGGCGTAATTGGAGTCCATACGGGGTTATTTTTGGCAACCAATTCTGAGTCTGAATTGGCAAGTGTATTAGGACATGAGATTGCTCATCTTACCCAAAAACATTTACCTAGAATTATCGCCAAACAACAGCAAGATAGTTTGAAATCTACTCTCGCGATAGCATTTGCATTATTGGTATCTCGCTCAAATCCTCAGCTTGCTCATGCAGCTAAGACAATAGCTCAAGCATCTGCAGTTCAAAATACTCTTGATTTCACAAGAAAGCACGAAAAAGAGGCTGATAGAGAGGGTATTAAAATTCTTGATCATGCAGGATATGATGTGAGGGCATCAATCGATTTTTTTAAAACTATGCAAAAAGGTAATCAGTTTGGTGGAGGCGCTGCCCCTGCTTTTTTAAGGACTCATCCAGTTACGAGTGATCGTATTAGTGACATTCAAGATCGTTTGAGTGAATACCCATATAAACAAAGATTAAATTCTGATAATTTTTATTATGTTAAGGGAAAGATAAAAGCATTCCTTAAAGAAAAAAATACCATCATAAATATTCTCGAGATAAACATCAAAAACAAATCATATTTTAATGAGGCTGGAGAAAGATTTGCATTGGCTTATGCATATTTACGAAATAATATGATTATTAAGGCGAGAAGTGAATTGGAAGCGATAATGAAAAAAAATAAACCTAATCCAATGGTACTTAATTTAGAAGCAATAATTTTAATTCAGGAGGGAAAACAAAAAGAAGCTACCCAACTTTATAAAAAAGGGCTATATATGTATCCAAACCATCGAGCTTTTGTATACGGCTTAGCCGAACACTATATTAGATCGTCGAAAACAAATATAGCAATTGATTTATTGCAGGATTATTTATTAATTTACCCTGAAGATCCAAATCTTTATGAACTAATGGCTAAAGCACAAGCTCGAGAAGGTAAGGTTTTGTTGCAGCACGAGAGTCTGGCTGAGGCATTTTATTATCGTTACAATATAAAAGAGGCAATTACACTTTTAGACTTAGCTGCAAGCGCAAAAGATGGTAATTTTTATGAAAAGTCCCGAGTAGAATCAAGATTAAAAGAGCTCAAAAGGGAATGGAAATTATTTAGACAGGGATTATAATAAGTAAAATATATTACATTAATATCTATAATTAATTATACATATTGAAACTTCCTCCATATACTTGTCTATCTTAAATTAGATAAGGAAATACTAATGTCATCATTAATAAATACAGAAGTTAAGCCATTTTCGGCAACTGCCTTCCATAACGGTAAAGAAGTTGAGGTAACTGAAGCTGACCTAAAAGGTAAGTGGTCAGCTGTTGTTTTTTACCCTGCTGATTTTACATTTGTATGCCCAACAGAACTAGGAGATATTGCAGATCATTATGATGAGCTTCAAAAAATGGGCGTAGAAGTTTATACGGTTTCAACCGACACTCACTTCACTCACAAAGCATGGCATGATGCCTCCGATACGATTAAAAAAATAAAGTTTCCAATGATTGGAGACCCAACAGGAACTATGACTCGGAACTTTGATGTAATGATTGAGGAAGCAGGATTAGCTCTCAGGGGCTCATTTATAGTTAATCCCGAAGGCATTATAAAAACTGCAGAAGTAAATGATTTAGGTATTGGTCGGTCAGCAGCAGATCTTCTTAGAAAAATTCAAGCAGCTCAGCATGTTGCAGCAAATCCAAATCAGGCTTGTCCTGCTTCATGGAAACCAGGGGAAGAAGCACTTACTCCTTCATTAGACCTAGTTGGAAAAATTTAATATAATTTTTTTATATCATTAAATATGGAGCTTGTATGGAATATTTAGATAAGAAAGCCAATCAAATTTTTAGTAAATTTAGAGTTATAACCCCATGGCTTTTAAGGCTGGGACTTGGAACTTCCTTTTTTTTTCATGGATACGGAAAGTTTCCCTTGCCCCCACAAAAGTTAATAGATTATTTTGGTTTTTCAGAAGCTTTAGCGTCTTTTGTTGCGATAGCCGAATTAGTAGCAGGAATAATTTTAATTTTTGGCGGTTTATTTAGAGGCCATTTAGGTAGTCTTTTAACTAGATTTGGGGCCTTACTTATAGTAATTATTATGGTTGTTGCCTTGAGTATTGCTCATAGCGATTGGTTCATAACGCCTCGACTATTTATGAGTGAGCAAATATTTTTATTACTGATAGGTTTATATTTTTTGATAAGAGGTAACGATGTAAAATAATTAAAGAACTTTATATTATTAATAATGAAGTGAAAAGTATGGAAGAAGTTTGTGACTTAGATAAAAAATGTCAGAAAAGATGGTTGGAAATTCAAACAGATTGTATTTAATTACAGTTAATTATAGTTGGGTCAGAGTTTTGGCCCAATCTTAAATAATTATGGATAGATAAAGAATGTCACTTGATGTAAAAATAAAAGAACAATTAAATCAATACCTACCAAAGCTTAAGAGTTCTGTAATTATTGATGCTTATACAAATGATGATATTTCGTCAGAATCAATGATGGAATTGCTTAATGAGTTGGCTGGAATGTCTGACAAAGTAACCTTAAATACTTTTGCAGAGAGCACTGAAAGAACCCCTTCGTTTAGAATAAATAAGTCTAATGAATTTACGGGTATTCAATTTGCTGGTATCCCGCTAGGCCATGAGTTCACCTCTTTAATATTAGCTATTCTTCAGGTCGGTGGTTACCCATTAAAGATATCCGAAGAACTTATTCAGCAAATTAAAAATATTGAAGGTGAATTCTCATTTGAGACATTCATATCATTGAGCTGTCATAATTGTCCTGACGTAGTTCAGGCATTGAATGTTATGTCCTTATTAAACCCTAGAATTAGTCATTGCATGATTGATGGGGCTTTATATAAGGAGGAAGTTAACGCTAAAAGAATTATGTCTGTCCCAACTATTCATTTAAATGGCAAGGAGTTTAGCCAGGGACGAATGGAGCTAGAAGAAATTATAAGCAAAATTGATAATAAGGCCTCGGAGAAAACAGTAGAAAAACTATCAGCAACAAAGCCATTTGATGTACTTGTTGTTGGAGGTGGACCTGCAGGAGCATCGGCTGCAGTTTATGCTGCAAGAAAGGGTATACGAACTGGCATAGTAGCAGAGCGTTTCGGTGGTCAGGTAATGGACACGCTTGGGATTGAAAATTTTATTTCTGTTAAGGCGACAGAAGGGCCAAAATTAGTTGCTGCTCTAGAAGAACATGTTAAGGAATATGATGTAGATATTATTAACCTCCAAAGAGTAAAAAAGTTACATAAAAATGATAGCGCCTATTATGAGGTTGAGCTCCAAAGTGGGGGAAAGTTAGAGAGTAAAACAATTATCTTAGCGACTGGGGCTCGCTGGAAAGAGTTAGGGATCCCAGGAGAGATAGAATTTAAAGGGAAAGGGGTGGCATATTGCCCACATTGTGACGGCCCTCTATTTAAAGGGAAACGAGTAGCAGTTATTGGAGGCGGAAATTCAGGAGTTGAAGCCGCTATTGATCTAGCCGGAATTGTAGGGCACGTATCTCTTCTAGAGTTTGCTCCTGGATTAAAGGCAGATAAAATATTAATCGACCGACTCAAAACATTGGGCAATGTTGATATTATTTTGAATGCTCAAACGATTGATATTCAAGGAGACGAGAAAGTTAATCGCATGCAATTCTTAAATCGAGAAACGAATGAGAAAAAATTTCTTGAACTAGAGGGTGTATTTATCCAAATTGGCTTGATCCCGAATACAGATTGGTTAAAGGGTGTGCTGGACTTGAGTCAATATGGCGAGATTAAAATTAATGATCATGGCGAAACATCACTTCCGGGAGTCTTTGCTGCTGGTGACGTAACAACGGTGCCTTATAAGCAAATTATTATTGCGATGGGGGAAGGTTCAAAATCAGCCCTAGGAGCTTTTGATTACTTAATTCGCCATTGATGTTCTAACCAATTAATTGCTTTAATAAAGGAATAGATATAGGTCTTTTCGTTTTCAAAGACCATTCATCAAGAGCATCCAATGTAGAAATTAGGGATGGTAGGTCTCGTTTTAAATGTTTCATACAGTAAGCAAGTACATTAAGATTAAGTGACATTCCTTTTTCCTTTGCATAGTGTTCGAGAGCCAACATTTTTTCAATATCAGTCAATCCTTTTAATTGGTAAACAAGCCCCCAGCTTAGCCTACTAGAAAGATCGTCTCTCAAGCCCATATGGGCTGGGGCATTTGAACCTGTAAGTAACATTTTTGTGTGTGAAGCTATGTGTTGATTAAATAAGTAAAAAGTCTCGATTTGACGATCTTCGTCAAACGTATCTACGTCTTCAATTATAGTTATGTCTTGAGTGGAAAGTGCTTGTGAAAGATGAGATTTACCACTTCCCTTCTCCCCCCATAAATAAATAAATTGATTATTATCAGAGTGAACAAAATTATTAAGCGCTTCGAGGCACTCATGATTATTTCCAGCTACAAAATTTTGTAGTGATTTTTCCGCTGGTGGATGAATATTGAGTAAAAGTTGATCCATATAAAGTGCTTCAAGACGAAAATAACTATTGACTGTAAATTAAGTTAAAATTCTATTATACGTAATGTAATCATTTATTCAGAGGATAAATAAATTGTCTCAAAAATTCAAACAGTCAGAATCTATTTCTTATAAAGATGCAGGTGTCGATATTGAAGCGGGGGATCAACTAGTTAAGAATATTAAACCATTTGCAAAAATGACCTCTAGAAAAGAAGTAATAGGTGGTTTAGGAGGTTTTGGTTCAATGTTTGAAATTCCCAAAAAATTTAATAACCCAGTTTTAGTGTCAGGGACTGATGGTGTAGGTACAAAGTTAAAATTAGCTGTAGAGCTTAATCATCACGAGACAATAGGCCAAGATCTGGTTGCAATGTGCGTAAATGATATTTTAGTTCAGGGTGCAGAGCCCCTATTCTTTTTAGATTACTTTGCCTGTGGCAGCCTAAAAGTGCCAACAGCAACTACTGTAATTAAAGGTATAGCTGATGGCTGTCTTCTCGCAGGGTGCTCATTAGTTGGAGGAGAGACAGCAGAGATGCCAGGCATGTACTCAGAAGGAGAATATGATTTAGCAGGATTTTGTGTTGGAGCGGTAGAAAAAAATAATATTATTGATGGAAGTAATGTTTCCAATGGAGATGTAATTATTGGATTAGCTTCATCAGGAGCACATTCAAATGGATATTCATTGATTAGAAAAATAATAGAAAAGAAAAATACTGATTTAAATCAAAAATTTGACGGAAAGACACTCGCTAAAGCGCTTATGACACCAACTAGAATTTATGTTAAGTCAATATTAAAACTCCTAAGTTTAGTAAAAGTAAACGCAATGGCACATATTACTGGTGGAGGTATTACGGAAAATATCCCACGAGTACTGCCAAATAATTTAAAGGCAACATTAGATCGAAAAAAATGGGAAATGCCTCTGATATTTAATTGGCTCAAGGAAAATGGAAGTCTGAGCGAGCTGGAGTTATATCGAACATTTAATTGTGGTATTGGAATGGTAATTATTATTAATCGCGAGCACCAAGAACAAGTATTAAAGATATTAAAAGACTGTGGCGAAAAATCTTATTTAATAGGAAACATAAGAACACGATTAAGCGATGAATCACAAACTGAAATTAAATAGATTCTTTTTACTTTTTATTGTCTTCACAAATTTAGTTAGTGCTGCGCAAAATTTTCCAGATCAATTCTATATGGAATATGAATTAACGCAGTCAAGTAAGTTTATTGGAACTATGACTATTAAATATGAGAATAAAAATAAAAACTACTCATTCAAAGCAGTCACTGAAGGGCAGGGAATTTTAAGATTACTAGGCAATAGAGAGCTATATAGCGAAGGAATAATTAATAATAAAGGATTCCACCCAAAGAAATTTGAGCTGAAAAATATCAAAAAACCAAAGAAAGATATCACGGCAATATTTCAACCATCTTCAAAAAAAATAGAGGTCAAATATAAAGGAGAAACATCATTTTTAGACCTGCAGCCCAAAGCCCTAGATTTTGCTATTTATCTATACCAATTTAACTTTGAGAAGAAAAATCAGGACAATTATAACTTTAATGTCCTAGAGGGTAAAAACGTTCGTGAGTATGAATATAAGAAAATAAGGAATGAAATTATTAATTTTAATAATAAAGATAGAGTAACAGAAATGTATGAGGGTAGGATCGTTACAAAAGAAAAATCAAAACATTACGTATGGATTTCTAAGGGAGAATATCGAGTGCCACTTAAATTAAGCGTGGGCACAGATTTTGGAGTAACAATTAACCAGACAATAGTTAGGACTAACCTACCACTATAAATAAATGAAATACTATTATTTAATTATTGCGTTGGGAATCTCACTCATAGCGCATTTACTCTTCTTTACCAACCTTAATTTTTCCTTTCAGAAATTAACATCTAATGAAAGTTTATTTATTGAAATGATTCCTATCCCAGGAAAGTCAACGAAAAATGAGATAAAAAAAATTCATAAAATAAAAAAAAATATCAAACAAACCCAAAATAAAAATAAAGTAAAAAAGCCTTTATCTGAGAGTAATGACATAGAAAAGTTAAATAAAAATGAAATTTGTGACCTATGCCAACCAGTAGAGGAAATAAGTATTCCAGAGGAGGAGACGTTATATGGAGAAGAAATTAAATCAATAAAAATGCAATACATAGTCTTCCATGGGCTAGCCCCTAATAAAGGAAATATTAATAATTTTAGGTTATTTGGGGGGAAAAAAAATGTTGCAAATATTAGTAATAGATCTGAGGTGGGAATTCTAAATATTGAATATAGTATAGATAAAGATAGCTATACCATAACTTATGAGGCAAAAGCTAATGGTATAACATCATTAGTTTATTCAAAATTATTAGTTCAAAAAAGCGAAGGAATAATTAATGGGTATGGGATACAGCCTAACTATTACTTTTATAAATATGGAGATAAGCTAAAAAATGAAGCCTTTTTTGATTGGAAAGATAATAAGCTAAAGATTATCAGAAAAAATAAAACAAAATTTTTTGATTTAGTTGAAGGCACTCAGGATCAACTTAGTTTTATGTTTCAATTTATGTTTTTGAATCCACTTAATAAAATGCAAATACCAATTACAAATGCTAAAATTTTTAAGACATATAATTATCAATACATAGAAGAAGGTAAAATGAAGAGTAAAATAGGCATCATAAACTATATTCATGTTGCAAAATTTAATTACCAAGATCCAGAAAGGATAGATCTTTGGCTAGCAAAAGACTACGGTTTCCTTCCTTTTAAAGTATCAATAACTGATGAAGATTTAAGTACTATTACTCAAGAAATATTTAAAATTCAAGTGGAAAAAAATGATTAATCAATTTGTTATATCAACATGTGCAGATATTTTGAAAGAAGTTTTTAGTGGTAAAAATCCAGCAGACGTTCATCTAAGTTATTTTTTTAAAAAAAATAGGAATCTTGGTAGCCATGATCGATCTAATATTGCAGAGATATTTTATGGAGTTATAAGAAATAAGCGATATTTAGAAGAAGTTGTCCAAGATGAAAATCCTAAGAAAATGATCTTGGTCTATTTAATGGTTATGTTAGGAAAAAGTGTACGTGAATTAACTCCTATACTTGATGATCATGAAGTTGAGTGGCTAAAAAATAAAAAGTCAAACAAACAAAAAATAGATAGCTGGCCCATCAAATTAAGTCTTCCAGACTGGTTATGGGAAAAGTTCATTAAACAGTATTCAGAGAAGGAGTTAATTGAGCTAGCGCAAAGCTTACTTGTCCCTGCTCAATTAAATCTCCGTGTAAATACATTAAAAGACAAATCAAGGGATGAGGTAGTTAATGAGCTTAGGGAATCTTTTCCAGAGCATGAGAGCTTAATATTACCTACTACGTATTCTCCAATAGGCATATCGCTGCCCAGAGGAACAGCTATCAATAAGCATTCATTATTTTTGAACGGGAATATTGAGGTTCAGGATGAAGGAAGTCAAATTCTTTCATTCCTATTGTGCCCTGGACGCGGTCATATGGTGGCAGATTTTTGTGCTGGCGCAGGAGGTAAGTCATTAGCGATATCATCAATAATGAAAAATACTGGGCGTATTTATGCATTTGATATCTCTGAAAGACGTTTAGCAAATTTAAAGCAAAGACTTAAGAGGTCTGGTGGTTCAAACATAATGATGCAGAGAATAGCCAATGAAAATGATCTTAAAATAAAAAGATTGAAGGGAAAGTTTGATAGAGTCTTAGTTGATGCACCATGTACAGGATTAGGAACATTAAGAAGAAATCCTGATTTAAAATGGCGTCAAACTCAAAAGTCACTGTCTGAGCTTGTTGTAAAGCAAGGAGCAATTCTTAGCTCTGCTTCTGCATTGTGTAAGAAGGGCGGCTACTTAGTCTATGCTACATGCAGTCTACTTGATGATGAAAATGAAATGATTGTTGAAGAATTCCTTAGTAAAAATAAGGGCTTTGTTGCTATTTCTTCTAAAGCTGCTTTAGAGAAATATGGTATAAAATTAGGCGCTGATAATTATTTAAAGCTTTACCCCAACGCACATAAAACAGATGGATTTTTTGGGGCCCTATTAGAGAGAATTGAATAAATGAAGAATACAAATAAAATGATTTTTATAGCGGCTATGACAGGTATTTCAATAGGCTTATTAATTAAATTTTTTCCTAATTTATTTTTTGTTGACTACTTATTGGTAATGACCGATCTAGTCGGGAAAATTTTTATTAAAAGTTTAAAAATGATTTTAGTACCCCTTGTTTTTTTCTCAATTGTTGTTGGTGTTTCAAATTTGGGGGGAGGAAAAAACTCAAGTTTAATATGGAAGTCAACTTTTTTATATTTTATGATAACTATGTCAATTGCAATTACCTTGGCTCTGGTTGTTATGAACATTGTTCAGCCAGGTGTTGGTCTCAGTATTGAATCCTGGCAATCTATTGATAATAACCTTCCAGCTACCATGACAATTGCAGAGTTTTTTAAACAGTTCTTATTGAGTTTATTTGAAAATCCATTTCATTCACTCGCTTCTGGTAAAATCTTGCCGTTAATAGTTTTCTCTATCATTATTGGTGCCGCATTAAATGACAGACAGGGGAGTTTTAGGGCAGCTAAAGATGTCTTTACTAGTCTTTATGAGGTCATGCTTAAAATAGTTCATTGGTTAATGCTATTCGCACCATTCGGTGTATTTGCACTTTTAGTAAATATGGTTGTTAGCCAAGACATGGGTTTATTTTCGCAATTAGGTATTTTTATTTTTACTGTAATATTTTTGATTCTATTTCATGGAGTTGTAATCCTACCGACTATTTTATTTTTCTTAACTAAAATAACACCTATGAGTTTATGGAGAGAAGGAAAGCCAGCATTCATTACAGCATTTGCTACAAGCTCTAGTGCAGCAACCCTACCAATTACTTTGAGCGTAGCTAATGATAATTTCAAGACTTCTAAAGGGGTATCAAATTTTGTTCTTCCTTTAGGCGCTACCATGAATATGGATGGGACAGCACTATATGAGGCAGCAGCAGCATTGTTCATTGCAAACCTGGTCGGTATGGATCTAACCTTAGCTCAGCAGCTCATTTTATTCTTTACTGCTATGGTTGCGTCAATTGGGGCTCCGGGGATTCCTAGTGCTGGGATGGTAACTATGGCCATGGTTTTACAGGTTTTAGGTTTGCCTTTGGAAGCATTAGCTATTCTTTTACCAATGGATAGGTTGATCGATACATTTAGGACATCAATTAATGTTGAGGGTGATTTAGTGGGGACACTAATTGTCGATAAAATTACTAAGCTTTAACTCTCTTTTTTTCAATAATCTCTAAAGATAAAGAATAAGCAGCAGGTATAACAATTAAGGTTAGTAAAGTAGAAGAAATCATTCCGCCAATTACAGCGATGGCAAGTGGCCCATTTGATTCAGACCCAGCACCATAACCTAAGGCTGCCGGCATTAGTGCTAATATCAATGTAAGAGATGTCATCAGGACTGGACGAAGGCGTATGGGGCATGCCTCCAGAAGTGCTTGATCTGTTTTTCTGCCTGCTACTTTTAATTGATTTGTCATATCAACTAATAGAATAGAATTTTTTGCAACAAGCCCAATTAAAAGGACCATCCCAATCATTGAATAAATATTGAGGCTATTTCCGGTGACCCACAATAAGAATATCCCCCCAATTACGGCTAATGGTTGAGCTAGCATGACTATTAATGGTTGGAAAAATGAGTTAAATAGACTAGCCAGAACCATATAAAGCAATATGGTCGCTAAAATAAAGACAAAAATTATGTTGCTCATTGTTTTTGCAAACTCTTTAGCTTGACCTTCTAATTGAATTGAATATTCGCCAGGGAGAATATTCTTGCTGACCTCTCCAATTAATTTAACCGCTTCTCCAAGAGACATTGATGGATTGGAATAAAAATTTGATGAATATTGTAAATCTTGTCGCCCCATTACTGCCGGCCCAAGTTCTTGATGGAAAGAAGCTATCGTATCAAGTCGAACTAGTGCTCCAGACGTACTTCTTAAATATATTTTATTAAGATCATTTAATTTTTCAAATGACCCATCTTTTGCTTTTAATCTAATATCATATCTTTGACCATCTCCTGGCTCATCATTAAATCTTGCAACATCCAACCCATTGCTTAAGACAGAAATTGCTTCGGCGATGTCAGCAGCGCTAATACCAAAGCTGGAAGCTTTGTCACGGTCTATATCTAAAATCATTTGAGGTAGATTAAGTTGTAAATTAAGATCAATCCTTCCTAACTCTTCATTTTCAGATAGTTTTATTAAAAGCTCATCACTTAACGCAGCAACTTTTTCAATACTTGGCCCAGTAATTGAAAATTGTAATTTTTCAGAACGCCTACCTCCGGCAAACGAAACACCTGAAGGATAGGCTTTTACTCCAGCAAGTTGATTAAAATCAACTCTCATCCTAGCCATAATTTCAGACTGAGATAGTGCGCGTTTATTTTTTTCTTTTAGCCTAACGGAAATAAATCCGCTATTAACTTGTCCACGACTCCCTAATCCAATCGATGAAAAAATACTGGCAGTGTATTCATCATATTGGTTAATAATATTCTCAACTTCTAATAATTTGCTATAGGTATATTCCATATTAGAACCTAATGGAGTTTTAAACCTAACTGTAAAACGACTTTCATCTTGTTCAGGTACTAATGTTTTTTCTACCTTTGAGAAAAGGAGGCTACTAGCAAGAACTATAATGAGGCTTGAAATTAAAACCTTTAATCTATGAGATAAGGTCCAAGTTAATATTTTCTTATAATTTATATCTAGTTTCTCAAAGAAACTATCTAAACCATTGAGCCAACTAATTTCTTTCTCCTTCATTGCTAAAAACTTTGAGCACAACATAGGGGTTAACGTTAAAGAAATAATTAATGATACTAATATTCCTGCAGTAACGACTACTGCAAAAGATTCAAAAAAACGGCCAATGATCCCATCCATAAATATAACAGGGGCAAAAATACAAACCAAAGCTAACGAGGAAGCTAGGACTGCAAATACAACTTCTTTACTCCCATTAATAGCAGCATTAAAAATATTTTTATCAATATTTTTTTGGTGGCGAAAAATGTTTTCAAGAACCACTATAGAATCATCAACAACAACACCAATTAATAATATTAGAGCAAGCAAGGTCATGCTGTTAAAAGTAAAACCATAAAAATACATTACTGCGATAGAGCCTAAAAGTGAAATAGGAATTGCAATTGCAATTATGAATGTAGACCGAAGAGATTTTAAGAAGAAGAATACTACTAAAGCCGCTAATAAAGTTCCTTCGAGAATATGGTTCTGTAGAGATTTCACCATAGATTTAATATAAATTGAATCATCTGTTGATACCTTTAATTCTAAACCTGGAGGTAAATCTGGCCTTATTTGCGTGTCAATTTTTTCTTTAATTTTATTAATAATATCAACAGTATTAGAGTTCGCTACCTTTATAATTCCAAGACCAATTGACGGCTTGCTGTTGTGTCGAGCCGTTTGTCTATAGTCATCTAAACCATCTTCAACGTCAGCCACATCTTTTATTTTAATTGGACCACCATTGCGATAAGTAATAATCATTTCATTTAAATCTTTAACTTTATGGAACTCTAAATCAAGTTTAAACATTTTTTCTGACTGAGCCCTTACAAGAAATCCGCCGGGTAATTGAATATGCTCCTTCTTAAAAGCAACAATTAGATCCTTAGCCGTTATTTTTAAAGCAGACATTTTTTCAGGGAGTAGGTTAATTCTTATGGTTCTATCTCTCCTTCCACCTAGTGTGACATAACCCACACCATCAACAGTTTCTAATTTTTTCTTTAAAATGTTATTTGCGTAGAGATTTAATTGCTGAATGGTCCGATCGCCAGTTAAACCTAACCACATGATCGCGCTTGCATTTGTTTCAACTTTTCGCACAACTGGAGGGACAATGTCGTCGGGTAATCGCCTAGCTAATCGACTGACCTTAGACTGAATTTCATTAAACGCAACCTCAATATCCTTATCTAAATTAAATGTAACACTCACGACAGAGACGCCCGGAGATGATTCGGACTTAATAGAATCAATACCAGGAGTTGTGTTTACAGCCTCCTCAATTAGATTGGTAATACTGGCATCAACAATTTCGGGATTAGCTCCCTCTAAAGTTGTTGTAACAGTGAGAATTGGAAAATCAATGGTAGGAAATTTATCAATACCAATTTTTTGGAAACTAATAATTCCCAATAAAACAAATACTGCCGAAATCATCCAGGCTAGTACATGTCTTCGTATTGAAATTTCAGGTAATGTCATACTTTACGGGGCTGTAATATTAATAGAAGTTTGGTCAGTTAAGTATCCGGCACCATCAACCGCAACTACCTCATTTTCATCTAACCCTGAGAGAATTTCAATAACACCATCCTGGTTAATTCCAATTATGACCTTACGCTGCATTACTTTATCTTTATTGACAATATAGACGACTTGTCCAGCCGGTCTTAATACAACACTTTGTTCCGGGACTGCAATACCTTTTCTGGTTGAAAAAATTACAGTTCCTTTTACGCTAGCTCCAGGTTGCCAATCAGGCTGGCCCTCAATATCAGCAATAATATCTATAGACCTACTATCAGACATTAATTGAGGTTTTAATTTTGCAATCTTTACTGTGATCTCATTTTCTGAGGTTGGCGTCTTAAGTTTTATAGGAATACCTGATTTTAATTTTCGGGCTAATTTTTCAGGGAATGGTATGTGTGCTCTAAGCTTTTTATTGCTAATAATCTGAAATACTGGGTCTCCTATTTTAAGAAAATCTCCAATTGAAGGAATTTGTTTTTCAATTACTCCAGAAATTGGGGCATAAATTTTAGTTTTTTCAATATTAGATTGCGCAATATTATTTTTTGATTGCGAAATTTCCAGCTCTTCTATGGTTTCATTTTTTTTAGTGATGATTGTATCTAGGGCATTTTCAGAAATAAATTTTTTATCCACTAAACTTAGATTCCTTAGATAATTTTTTTCTTGGTTAGTGAGTCGAGCTTTAAGCTTTCTAACCTCAGCTTTTGTGAGAGATAGCTGGAATTGATAATCGTTTTGTTCTATCTCAGCGAGAAGGTCACCTTTTTTTACAATAGAGCCTGTCCGCGCATGTAATTTGATTACTTTTCCTGAAATTTCTGTGGCAATAGTTGGGTCGATAATTCCTCTGATTGATCCAATTGCAGATTCTTTATCTTCAAAAGTTTTTAGTAATGCTTTAGTTGTTGTTATATAAATGGCCCTTTTTGTTTTTTCTGTTGAAGGTTCTTTTTCACTACAACCAATAAGAAGTAAACTAAATATAGTAAATGTGAATAAATATTTGATGCTATTTCTCATGAATTTTTCCCAAATTAATTAAATTCCAATTAAAGAAAGGCCCTGGATCAGTCTTTCGTTGGGGTGCAATTTGATTGTGACCAACAATATCACTAATTGGATAGTTTTTACATAGACATTTAATGAGGTTTATAAGTTGCATATATTGATTATTCTCAAAGGGCTCATGATCGGTTCCCTCCAACTCAATTCCAATAGAAAAATTATTACAGTTAGCTTTATTTTTCCATAATGATTCGCCTGCATGCCAAGCACGACTATTACAGGAAACGAACTGTATAATTTCTCCTGTTCGCTTAATTAAGAAATGGGAAGATACTTTAAGATCTTTTATAGTTTTAAAATAAGAATCAATTTTTAGGTCTAATTTGTTTTGAAAGAAATCCTCAATATAATGATCCCCGAATTGGTTCGGTGGTAAGCTTATATTGTGAATAACTAATAAATCCACCACAGTATTTTTCGGCCTACTATCAAAATTCGGAGACTGAACCTTGTTTATATTTTCTATAAAACCTTGATCATCTATTCTAAATAATTTTGGGCATGAGTTCATGTAGATAGATTATAATTTATTGTTTTCAATTATGTACTTATTTTAATCGCTTTTGGAATCTTAAGCATTAAATTTAATTTTATCGGAGAGTTTGAATGTTTATTGATTATTTAATATTTGGCATTGTAGATAATGTGGTGATGTTGGTAGGTGCTTTTTTTGGTCTCGGGTTAGAGAAATATCTTCCAAAACGTTTTCAGGTTGGGTTAGGAGCAATTATAGGTGCCGGAATAGGGAATGCATTTAGTGATTTTATGGGTGGTGTAGCAAGCCTAAATTGGCCCCTAGCATTCGGTACAGGGCTTGGCTGTATATTTGCTTTAATTACAATTCCTATATTTCATAAAACTCAAAAATATTTTAAATAAGAAAATTAAGGCCATTTAATTTGAGAATAAATATGGTTGGAAGGCTTTATGCGTGCTTGTTTTATGAGGCTATAATTCAAATTGCATTATGGTTCATTGTGACTCTCTTTGTATTAGCTGTATTTAAAGTCGACCTGACATCAAACCCAAATTTATTACGGTTTATTTTATGGGCTTCATCAGGCATATATTTTATCTATTCGTGGCTTCATGGCGGCCAGACGCTTGCAATGAAGGCTTGGAGCCTTAAGTTAAACTATGCACAAGAGAATAAAAATTTTAGTTATTTATTCATACGCTATTTTTTGTCTTCAATTAGCTTAGTTTTTTTTGGTTTAGGCTATCTTTACATTTTTTTTGATAAAAAAAATCGCTATCTGCATGATCGAATCCTAGGATCTAAGATTATTTATACTCAAATCTAATTATTAAATACATACCAATAAACAAAAATATTAATGTTGGAATAAATGCGCTTAAATAAGGGGGCCAGTCATTTAATAAGCCTAAATGCCTAATCATTGTGTTGAATATTTGATAGGCTATTCCACTAGAAATTCCAATAAACATTTTTAAAAATTTTCCACTAGATCTTTCTTGTAAAAATCCAAATGGCACAGCAAAAATAAGCATTACTAGAGGTATTATTGGGTGGATAATTTTTTCCCATAAAGCTACTTCGTAACGCGTTGTTTTTTGATTATTAATTTTTAAGTATTTAATAAACTTGAATAGATTCAATGTGTCCATTTTTTCTGGGGAAATAATAAGGACATTCATCATTTCTGGCCTAATTAATGACTTCCAATTCCCCTTTAAAATTGAATTTTTTTTAACAAACCCATTACTAAATACTGTTTGAGATATATCCTCTAATTTCCACTGTCCATCATCAAAAATTCCCTTTTTGGCATTAGTTATTGTTCTTAAGTCAAAATCCTTATCAAATTCATAAATATGAATATCTCTTAACGATGCATCTGGCATGACATTCTCAATATTGACAAAATTATTACCATCTTTAATCCAAAATCCTGATTTAAATTCTTGGCTTACGCTTGATTCAGTCGCACCAATCTTTAGTTGCTGGGCATTTTTTTCTGCTCCTGGAGTAATTAAATCCCCAATTATTAAGGTAAATATCGAAAAAAATAAACCTACATAAAACAACGAGGCCGCTATCTTTCTGATTGAAAGACCACTAGCTCGCATAACAATTAATTCTGAATTTTGCGAAAGTTGCCCGATGGCATACATGCTTCCAATAAGAACAGATAACGGAATAATTTCATAGATATGCCCAGGAATACTTAAGATGACGAATATGATAATTTGTGGGAGGCCATAATTACTTTTACCTAGATCATTAATTTCGTGAAGAAAATCAAAAAAAGAAAATAATGCAATTAGCCCAAGCATGATCATCATGATGCTAATGAAAAATTCTTTATTAAGGTATCTAGTAACTATCATTTATTTTTTGCGGAAATAGAGGTAGATGTAATGACCTTCTATATAAGAGGTATAGGCCTAATAACGCAACAACTAGATGTATGGGCCAGAAACCAAACCAAATTGAAATTACTCCAGTAGCTACTAAGCTATGAGATACACCAAGCAAGTTGTTGTAAATTACGAATAGTAATAATGCAATAATAATATTCATAGATCTACCGGTTCTTGGGTTAATGAAGCTCAATGATATTGAGAGCAATATGAGCATCAAGGCTGAAATAGGTAATGAAATTCTCCACATTAATTCAGCGATATAAGGGTTTCGGGTATCTTTATTCTGAGTCAGCAATAACTCTATTGTCGATTTAGCTTCAAGGACTCCGGCATTTGCCCCTACGGCTATTAAATTAGGCACATCTTTTTCAACTAAGATTCCATACTCGCTAAATTTTGTTGTTGAAAATTCATTGCTATTTACTTGCCCTTCGTATCTTTTTCCATCCTTCATTACAATATAATTTTCTCCATTCTTATTTTTTACTCTTTTACCTTTATTGGAAACAATTACCCCTAGCTTTCCATTTTGAGTCGATTGAACAAAAATATTATTAACGCTACTACCAAGATCACTAAATCCTTCTACATAAAATATACGATTATTACTTCTTGATTCTTTAAATGTCCCCGGTGCAATAGTCGCTAATTCATCTCTATTTTTTAACCCACTTTTAAATTCTTCTGATTTTTGAACTGCCCAAGGACTTATATAGAAAGATAAAGACGCAATTAATATAATGATGGGCAAGCTAAATATAAGGATCGGTTTTACTAAATTATGTAAGCTTAATCCCGCGCTGAACCAAACAATCATCTCACTATCTCTGTACCAACGGCTAAGTGTAAGAAGAATGGCAAGAAAAATAGTGAGTGATAAAAGGAGAGGAAGATGTTTTAATAAGTTAAAAACTAGGATCGTATCTACAGTATCATTAGGTATAATACCTTTTGCTGCAAGTCGAAAAATATACACTGCTCTTTGGGCTACTACTATCCCAGACAATATTAGAATTGTAGAAAGCGCAGTAAAAAAGAGCTCTCTAGTCAATGATGATTTAAATAGCATGGCTAATCGGTAGCTTCATTAAATTTTAAGGACATTTATTAGATGAAAGTTAATATTAAAACAGATTCAATCACAAAGATATCAACTGATGTTATCACATTGGGGGTAGACGATAAAAATCAAATTATTGATTCATCAAAGCTCGATAAGAAGTCGGTTAGTTATCTCAATAACATTCTGGTACTTGGTGATCTTTCAGAGATGCTGGGATCATCTAGGGTAGTTCATGGTGATCATTTTTACTCTAAAGTTTTATTGATTAGAATAGGCAATCCAAAAAAATTATCCCCAACTCAATTCTATAGTGCAATTTTATCTATTACTAATGAACTAAAATCTCTCCAATTCAAAACTTTATTGTTACCTATTAACCAATTTATAAACTCATCCTTAAGTGCGCATGCGGTTGCTGAATATTCAGTAAGGGGATTAATAGATGCAACATATTCTGTTAATTCACTTAAGACCCTAAATAAAGGTAAGAAGAATATATTTCAAACTACCATTCATTATGATGGTGATGAATTGAGTCAAGTTAAAAGTGGCATTAAGCATGGTGAAGCTGTAATGGTGGGTGGAAATCTTACCAAGGATTTAGGCAATTTACCGCCAAATATATGCACTCCTAAATATCTTGCAAGCGTAGCTACAAAATTAGGAAAAGAATATAAATTTAAAGTTAATATTCTTGATCAGAAAAAAATTGAAAAATTCAAGATGGGTTCTTTTTTGGCGGTAGCCAAAGGTAGTCGTGAAGAACCTCGTTTCATAACTATGGAGCATAACAAAGGACCTAAAAATCAGAAGCCAATTGTTCTTGTGGGCAAAGGAATAACATTTGACGCGGGTGGCATTTCTATTAAGCCATCTGCAGACATGGATGAGATGAAATACGATATGGGTGGCGCTGCTTCAGTAATGGGAGTAATGAAAACAGTAGGGATTTTAAATTTGCCACTAAATATTATCGCCATTATTCCATCATGTGAAAATTTACCTGATGGACTAGCCGTAAAACCAGGTGATATTGTTACAAGTATGTCAGGACAAACTATTGAAATATTAAATACAGACGCAGAAGGTAGGTTAATACTCTGTGATGCTCTTACATATGCTGAAAGATATAAACCTGAGACAGTCATTGATGTAGCAACATTGACAGGAGCCTGTGTTATTGGATTAGGACATCACGCAACTGGATTATTTTCAAACTACGACCCTTTAGCTACAGAGCTTGAAGAAGCTGGTATTAGAGCATTAGATAAAGCCTGGAAAATGCCATTATGGGAAGAATATCAGCCACAACTGAATAGTAATTTTGCAGACATGGCTAATATTGGTGGAAGAGCTGGTGGAAGTATAACTGCTGCATGTTTCTTGTCACGGTTTGCTAAAAATTTTAATTGGGCTCACTTGGATATTGCTGGGACAGCTTGGAAGTCAGGTAAGGAAAAAGGATCAACTGGAAGACCCGTTCCACTTCTCAGTCAATTTTTAATCAAAAGGGCTGGGAAGTAATTTTTGACCAATGTTCAGTTCATTTTTAATGTAAAAGATAAATCAGTACTATTGCATAGCTTACTTCTGCAAAATCTGCAGAAGAAGAAAGCAAGCCTAGTTTTTTGCGGAGACCAATCCGAAACAAAAGCCTTGTCAGAAAATTTATGGAGCAGCTCTGGAATAAATTTTCTTCCTCATATTGTAAATAAGCCGTATGAAAATGAGATGATTATTTTATCTGATGACAGAATTGATTGGATGGACGATACTTTAATAAACTTCTCGACCTCTATGATTGTTGGGTTTAATCGTTACTTAAAGTTGGTTGAGCTAGTTACAGACGATGAAAAAAATAAAGCAAAAGCTAGAGATCGATTTAAATTTTATAAGGATTGCGGGTACAAAGTAAATTCAATTGATGAAAAAAGATTAACTATTAATTTGCTCTAAGTATTCTGTTTTGCTTAAAAAGTTATTTTTATTAAATATATCTTTAATGAATATCTCGCATATCCATGTCTCGTGAGGCTTATTATTTATGAGTTCTGGGGTTTTGGTGAGATCTTGATTGATATTTAATATTTCCCCGTCGACGGGGGCGATTATATCTGAGGCTGTCTTCACAGACTCAATAATGCCCATTGATTGGTTGGTAAATATCTTTTCATCAGATTTGATATCAATAAATACAATGTCACCCAATAAGTCTTGAGCAAAATAGGTTATACCAAGCTGACACCTATGATCATCAATATATTTAAGCCAAACATGTTCTTTGGTATAAAAAAGTTCTTCTAAGTAGTCCATATTTTTACTAATTTAATAAAGTGACAAGATAACCTTAATTGTATATTATCACTGAAGTATTAAACAAGGATAAATGTTAGTGAGTACAACGTTAAATAGCTTTCTTATTATTTTTTTATTTTGCATTTCATCCCAACTTCAGTCCAAAGAAAAGATTAATGACCCGAAGATTCGTTCTTTAAGGGCAATGATTGTGAATCAGCAAAGTGGCGAAATAATTTATAAAAAAAATTCTGAACAGAAAGCATCAATCGCATCTTTAACCAAACTAATGACTGCGATGGTTATATTAGATTCGGGCCTTGATTTATCAGAGGAGTTACGAATTTCAAAAAAAGATATTGATAAAGTAAAGTGGACTAAGTCAAGGCTACCTATCGGTGCAACCCTTAGCAGGTTGGAATTATTAAAAGTTGCTCTTATATCATCAGATAACCGTGCAGCATACGCATTGAGTCGGACTTACCCATCTGGAAGAGATGCATTTATTGAGGCAATGAATGTAAAAGCGATCCAATTAGGAATGGAAAACAGTCAATTCCGAGACCCAACAGGACTCGATAGACGCAATATATCTACTGCACAAGATTTAGTAAAAATGGTTCAAGCTGCCTATGAATATAAATTAATCCGACAAATTACTACAACACCTTCCGAAAAAGTTACTATTGGAAAAAGAAATATTCCATTAGGGTTCATGAATACAAACAGGTTGGTGAGGAGAGGTGTTTGGGATATTGGACTATCAAAAACAGGGTTTATTAGAGAGGCAGGAAGATGTTTAGTAATGCAAACAACGATAAATAATAAACCCATTATTATGGTTTTTCTAAAATCATACGGAAAATATACAAGACTTGGTGATGCTAATAGAGTAAAGAAGTGGATAGAAAAAAATAACAATAAAAAAAAGCAAATTACCCAATTAAATTACAAAGTCATACCACCTTCTTAGGAATATCTGCTGTTACTTTACTTAAATTTTTTTGGTAATTTTATGTACGAGAATTTCTACTAAGGGTTCTTCTTAATTGGTTTCTCTTTAGCAGGTTTTCTCTTAATTGGTTTCTTTTTAGCAGGTTTTCTCTTAATTGGTTTCTTTTTAGCAGGTTTTTTCTTAGCTTCTTCTTCAGCCTTCTTTGTTAAAAGTTTTAAAGCTTTTTCTAATGAAATAGAATCAAGATCAGTATCCTTAGAAAGATTGACTTTGGTACTATCCATTTGAATATAAAATCCAAACCGGCTTTTATATATATCAATCGAACTTTTTGAATCTGGATTTACCCCAATTTTTCTGAGGGGCTTTAATAAATCAACAGCAAAATCATGAGTAATTTCAAAAATATTTTCTGTCTTTGGTATAGATTTGAATTTACCATTGTGATTAACGTATGGCCCAAAACGACCAATATTAGCTATAATTTTTTCCCCTGTATCTGGATGAATTCCCAAATCTCTTGGTAGGGAGATTAATTGCTTAGCTATAGTTTCATCTAAGTCAGCTAGAACAATCTCAGGAGGAATAGTAACTCTTTTTGGTTTTAATTTATCCCCTTCTTCAGGAAGGCCTAATTGGAGATATGGACCATAGGGACCAATTAATAATAATATATCTTTTTTAGAGGCTTCGTCTTGGGCTATTACTTTTGGTTCTTGAGGCAAGTCGCCATTTGAACTCCTAGTAAAATCACAATCAGGGTAACCGGAACAGGCAATGAAGTTACCTCTTTTACCTAGCTTTGAGAGTAAGGGCTTTTCACATTTTGGGCAATTCTCACCAATTTCTTTTTGAGTAATTTTTGTTCTATCTAGGTCACTTTTTTCCTTAATCCTTGCAATAAATACATCCCAAAAATCTTGTAGCACAGTAAGAGAATTTTTTTTATCTGCCGCAATATCATCAAGTTGAGATTCTAGGTTAGCTGTAAAATCATAATCAACATAATTTTCAAAATGCTCTGTTAAAAATTCGATTACGACTTTTCCAACATCTGTTGGCATAAATCGTTTTTTTTCCAAAAGAGCATAGTCTCTTTCTTGTAAGGTCGTAATTATGCTTGCATAAGTTGATGGTCTTCCAATTCCAAATTCTTCTAGTGTCTTTACAAGGCTAGCTTCTGTAAATCTTGGCGGTGGCTCGGTAAAATGTTGTACCCCTATAATTTTATCAACATCTAATAGGTCTCCAACTTCAAGGGGGGGAAGCTTTGATTCATTGTTGTCATTATTTCTTGAGTCATCTTCATCTTCTAAATAGACTGACATAAACCCTGCAAATTTTAGTGTTTGTCCAGTAGCTCTAAAAATACTCTCACCTTTACCAACATCCAGGTCTACACTTACTGCATCGAATACTGCTGGTGACATCTGGCATGCTAACGCTCTTTTCCAAATAATTTCATAAAGTTTAAATTGTTGGTCTGTTAAAAATCTCTTTATACTCTGAGGACTTCTCTCAATATTTGTTGGTCGAATAGCTTCGTGGGCCTCTTGTGCATTTTTCGCTTTGGTTTTGTAGCCAATTGCTTTTTGGGGAAAATATTCTTTAGTGTAATTTGATTCCAGGTATTTTCTTATTTGATTTGTCGCTTCGTTAGATAGACTCATTGAGTCTGTTCTCATGTAGGTTATCAGACCAACGGTTCCCTCTTCAATACTAATTCCCTCATAGAGTTGTTGAGCAGTTATCATCGTACTACGTGTAGTGAATCCAAGTTTTCGAACAGCTTCCTGTTGGAGTGTAGAAGTTGTAAATGGGGCTGTAGGATTTCTCACTCTTTGTTTTTTTTCAACCCTGGATACCCTTACCTTCCCAGAACTCTTAAGAAGTAACTCTCCTACTATTTTTTTTTCTTGTTCTGCAGAAGTGATAGTGAATTGTTCTAATTTCTCATTATTTAGAATAGTTAATTTTGAAGCAACTTTTGCCTTATCTTTTAAAGCATCAAGGTGAATGCTCCAATACTCTAAGCTATCAAATTTTTCTATTTCTTTTTCACGTTCAACAATTAACCTAAGTGCGGGGCTTTGAACTCTTCCAGCTGATAGGCCATATCTTATTTTTGACCATAATAAGGGAGAAAGATTAAAACCAATAAGATAATCTAATGCTTGACGAGCCTGTTGAGCATGAACAAGTGGCTGTGCAACTTCACGAGGATTGTTTAATGCTTCAATAATAGCTGACTTAGTTATTTCGCCGAAAATAATTCGACTGACTTTCTTATTACCTACTAATTTTTTTGAAGCTAGAACTTCTGCAATATGCCATGCAATTGCCTCTCCTTCTCTATCTGGATCAGTTGCAAGTAAGATTTCGTCAGACTTTTTTACCGCATTCGAAATTGCATCTATGTGTTTTTTATTTCTAGGACTGATCTCATAGTTCATTTCAAAAGTATCAGTATTGATGCCCTTAGACTTTGGTAAAAGGTTTCTAATATGGCCATACGATGCCAGAACTTGATATTCCTTACCAAGGTAATTTCCAATTGTTTTGGCTTTTGATGGTGATTCAACAATTAATAATTTTTGCATATATTGGTTTTTAACTAGGGTTAAAAACTAGGCATCATATGTAGAAAATGGAATCTTTTCAAGTTAAATTAGAATATTAAGGATGATTTTTTATGCTTTTTGAGACTGATTTATAAAATTTATAATACTAAATGTGTCTATATCTTCTTTGGAAATGTCTGAAACCTTGAGGGACTCAAATTCGAATAAACTCTTATCTGCAAGGTGAGATAGCTCAATATTTGATATAGCCCCAAAAATATTATTTACCCTACCTGGACTATCTTTTTCCCAGGCACTTAGCATTGATTTAATTTTCTTTCTTTCTAGGTTCTCTTGTGAGCCACATAAGTTACAGGGGATAATAGGGAAATTCATTACATTGGCGTAATCCTTAATATCTTTTTCCTCACAGAATGAAAGCGGGCGAATAATAATATTTTTTTTATCGTCAGATAGTAGCTTAGGCGGCATCGATTTTAATTTTGACCCATGAAACATATTTAAGAAAAAAGTTTCAACAATATCATTCTTATGATGACCTAAAGCAATTTTGGTAGCACCTATTCTTTTGGCGGTCTTATATAAAATACCCCTTCTTAATCTTGAGCATAAGGAACAAGTAGTTTTCCCTTCGGGAATCTTAGATTTTACAATTGAATAAGTATCTTCATTGATAATTTCGTATGGAATACCATGAGCGATAAAGTAGTTTGGCAGAACATCTTGGGGAAAGTTTGGTTGTTTTTGGTCTAAATTGATAGCAATGATATCAAAGTGGATGGGGGCCTTTTTTTTTAATGCTAATAGCATTGTTAGCATTGTATAAGAATCTTTTCCGCCACTAATACAAACCATCACTCGATCGCCATCTTCGATCATATTAAAATGCATAATAGCTTTGCCAGTAAGGCCGATTAATTTTTTTCTTAATTTTAGGAAATTACGGGTAGGTTTTGGGGGGAGAATTTCTAAATTCATAATTATCTCCTACCTCCGTCAATATTTATAGTTTCACCTGTAACAAAAGGTGCATTTAATAATAAAAACTCTACTGCTTTTGCAATATCAGCTGGTTCTCCTAACCTTTTCAGTATTGATTGATTGATAACCTCATCCCGATATTTTTTGTCAAATTCTTGACTATGACGCCCGTATTGCGAATCCATTTCTGGCCAGATAATAGCTCCAGGGGCAACAGCATTTACTCTAATATCTGGACCTAAATCATTAGCTAGAGATTTTGTTAGATTTTCAAGTCCAGATTTTGCAATAGAATAAACTGTATAATCTTTTTTTGGATTCGCAATACGGGCATCTGTAATATTAACAATTGCCCCCTTATTTTTTTTAAGATAAGGATATGCGAATTGACTAAGGAATAATGGTGCTTTTAGGTTGGTCGAAATTAGATCTTCCCAGTGCTCTGATGAAATATCTCCAACCTTTGTCGGGTAAAAGCTCGAAGCATTATTAATCAAGAAATCTATGTTAGCGAATGAGCTAATCATTTCTTTGATAATGTATTCATAACTTTCGAACTCTAGAAGATTTGCTTGGACTATGCAGGCAGAATCCTCACGAATATTATTTAGTTCTTTTTGAAGAGTAATCGCGTCATCTTTAGAATTTCGGTAGTGAATCATGATATCAATACCTGCATTATGTAGATTTCGACATATAGCAGCCCCAATTCTTCTTGAACCACCGGTAACTAGCGCAAATTTTTTAGAGGATGTCATATTTATTAGATTATTAAAGTTAGTCTATTATAATCTACCTCATGAACAAATTACTCATACAAACTAAACACAAGCTCAAATTCATAATAAATTAGTGGTAAAGCTAAAATAATGCTAAAAAATACTATCAGACCTATTCGCAGCTATGTTCTTCGTCAAGGAAGGCTAACTAAATATCAATCGGCTGCCCTCGATAAATTTTCAAAAGAATTTATTATCCCATTTCAAAATAAAGAAATTAATTTTGATTCTATTTTTAATTTATCTGAAAATAAAATAATTCTTGAGATAGGTTTTGGGATGGGTGATACAACTGCAAGAATTGCTGAAAATTCTAAGGATACTAATTTTATAGGTATCGAAGTACATTCCCCTGGGGTAGGAAACCTACTTAATAGAATCAATGAACAAGAGATTAAAAACTTAAGAATTATTCAGCACGACGCTGTTGAAGTATTAGAGCAAATGATTCCAAAATCTTCACTTGATGGGGTTCATATTTTTTTCCCTGATCCTTGGCATAAGAAGAAGCATAATAAAAGAAGGTTGATCCAATCTAATTTTATAGAAAACATTGGACATAAAATAAAAAAAAATGGTTATGTTCATATCTCAACCGATTGGGAAGATTATGCATTATCGATTCTCGATGCATTTAAGTTGTCCAATAAATTTTCACTTAAAACGGAAGAGTTTTTTGTTAAACCTGATTACAGACCTAATACTAAATACGAAAATCGAGGTATTCGATTAGGGCATCAAGTATGGGATATATTATTTGTTAGGCAATAACCAGGATTGTATTTTACTATCCGCTTCCTCTACTCCCTTTTTCTTAAGGCTAGAGAATAATTGGACAGTACATTCAGTTTGATATAAATCACTCCATTGTTCCTTTGTTTCATTTTGAACGTCAGATAGAGTTCTTAGAGATTTTTCTCGCGACAATTTATCGCTTTTAGTTAAAAGAATGTGAATAGGCTTCTGCCGAGGAGCAAACCAGTCTAGCATTCTGATATCTAGCTCTGTGAGCGGTCTACGGATATCCATAACAATGATTAAGCCAACTAAACTCTCTCGTTCCTGGAGATATCGAGGTAATGTTTTTTGCCAATGATCTCTAATAGCTGTTGGCACCTTAGCATATCCGTACCCTGGAAGATCGACGAGTGATTTGTCATCATCAATCTTAAAAAAGTTAATTAATTGAGTTCTACCTGGCTGCTTACTAACGTAGGCGAGACGATTTTGATTACTAAGAGTATTAATGGCACTTGATTTTCCAGCATTTGAACGACCAGCAAATGCTATTTCATAGCCCCCATCTTCAGGCAATTCATTGAAGTGATTGGCTGAGATAACAAATTTAGCATTTTGTAGTAAAGCCATTTATGAACCCTTTAAAGAAGTAAATGCTATCACGTTGAACCTATTTTAGTTAAAATGTCTCATTTTAAAACACAGTCGGAGTTTAAATGTTAATTAAAAACTATTTTTTTATTTTTTTAGGTCTAGCAAGTATGAGTTTTTCGTTGCTTGCAGAACCACAAAAACAATCAAATCAATATTTGTCAGCAAAAAAAATAGTAAATAATTTATGCATTGCATGTCATGCAATAGATGGTAATAGCACTATCAGCATGAATCCAAAATTAGCTGGCCAACATTCTGCCTACATTACAAAGCAACTTATGAATTTTAAAAATGGGTCAAGAGAGAATGCAGTTATGGCAGGAATGGTAGCAAGTTTAACTGATGATGATATGAAAAGTCTAGGCCTATACTTTTCAATGCAGAAACTTAAGTTGTCAACAGCAAAAACTAATGGAAAAGGATCATTAGGAGAAAAAATTTATCGTGGCGGTATATCAGATAAGGGCGTCCCGGCATGCGCAAGCTGTCATGGACCTGCTGGTCATGGAGTTCCAGATGTTTATCCCAGACTAAATGGGCAACATTCTGAATATTCTTTATCGCAGTTAAATTTATTTAGACTAGAAAAGCGAGCTAATGACGAAGGGATGATGATGAGGACTATTGCTCAAAAGTTAACTGACAAAGAAATGCAGTCGGTATCAGATTATATTCAAGGCTTACAGTAAATAGACTTTAGATTTTCTTATACCATTTACCGTTTAATTAAATTTCTGAAAAATATAGGCGACGTTTGATAATTAATAACAATAAAAAAATGAGTTTTTCACAATTGATGAGCTCAATGAGATTTGCAATAACAATGTTATCTTTTGTTGGTATTGCTTCGATTATCGGAACAATATTAAAACAAAAACAGCCTTATGAAAGTTATATTATTAAGTTTGGACAATTTTGGTTTGATATTTTTAGGCACCTAGATTTGTTTAATGTTTATCAGGCCATATGGTTCTTGATTATTTTAGTTTTTCTTATTACTTCAACATCCTTGTGCGTTATAAGGAATAGCCCCGGCATTCTTAGGGATTACCAAAAATTTCAGGATAAAATTCGTGAAAAATCTCTTCGTTCCTTTAAACATTGTTATGAAATAAGCCTACCTTCATTTAATAAATTAGCCCTAATTTCTTTACTGGAAAAAAATAATTTCAAAGTTCGTGAGAAAAAAAATACTTCCAGCGATTTATTAATCGTTGCAAAGAAAGGTAGTTTCCAGAAGCTTGGCTATATATTTACTCATCTTGCTATCATTATAATTAGTGCTGGAGGACTTCTGGATGGAAATTTAACACTAAAAACACAGGAATTATTAGGGCTTAAAGAAATACAGTCTCTAGATTTACCATTATCTGAGATACCTAAAAAAAGTCGGCTAGGTTCAAATAATTTTTCATATAGGGCTAACGTATTATTGTCTGAAGGTGAAAAACAAGATGTTGCTGTCATTCCTTCTAAAGATGGTTACTTAATTCAAGAGCTACCGTTTTCTGTTGGGTTAAAAGATTTTAATATTGAGCATTATTCCTCTGGACAGCCAAAATCTTTTGAAAGTGATCTAGTTCTGAAAAGTAAGATAACAGGTAAAACAAAAGAGCAAAAAATTAGTGTTAATAAGCCATTTACTTTTGAGGGCGTAACAATCTATCAATCAGATTTTCAAGACGGGGGAACAAAATTAAATATCCTAATTACTGACCTTCACTCTAATGATAAATCTCAACCCATGAAAGCTGAAGTCTTTAAGACAAACAATTTAATCTATACGGACCAATCATTTAACTTTGAATTTGAGGACTTCAGGCTATTTAATATTTTGGATATTGATAGCTCTCAAAAAAAGAACTCAAAAAACGTGGGGCCAAATTTTACCTATAAAATTAGAAATGAATCTGGACAGGCGAATGAATACCAAACATATCAACTCCCAATGAAGTTGGATGGAAGGTACTTTTTTGTAAGCGGAATGAGAGCGACCCCTCAGGAAGATTTTAAGTTTCTTAAGATGCCTGCTGATGCTGAGAGAGGTCTTGATGGATTTTTAATTTTTAAGAATTTACTTTTAGACAAAAAAAATATTGAAAGAGCTATTAATCAAGTGATCTTATCTTCTCCTTCTAGTAAAGAAGTTAATGTTAATAATCTAAAGCTAAGTACCTCAAAACTTTTTAAAACCTTCCAGCAAGGGGGTTATAACAGAATAGCACTAAGTATCGATAAAAATATTCCAAACCAAGAACAAGAATCGGCCGCAAATGCCTATATTAAAATTATTCATTTAGTAGCAAATCAAGTATTGCTTGATTATAAAAAAAATAATACTTTAAGTGAAGTTTTCGAGCTTAAAGATTTGTCTTTATTCACTCAGGACTCATTGAATGCATATAGCGATAGTTTTTTTTATGGGACCTCTTTATTTCTTGAATTAAAAGATTTTGAACATGTCCAAGCTAGTGGGTTACAGTTAACAAAATCTCCAGGCAAGTTTTGGGTGTACCTAGGCTCTATGCTGTTAGTTATTGGAATTTTTTGTATGATTTATGTTCAAGAAGTACGTTTATGGGTGTTAAAAAAGAAAAATAGTAAAAATATTTTATTGACATTAACAACAAATCGCCATCATCTAACTTTTGATAAATATGCAGATGAGATAAAAAATAAGATTAATTCATTGAGTAAGAAAGGATAAGTATGAAAGATCAAGTGAGTCTTTATAATAAAATTTTTATTAGTGGCCTGATTATTTTAGCCTCTTATGCCCTGATTCAGTTCCATAATTATATGGATGGATATGAGGTTGCTATTCTAATTAGTTCTGTTTTTTCTTTTTCATGGTTAGGATTTTCTTGGCGCAACTTTAAAAGTTACTTCTCAACTATTTTTTTATTAGCCTTTTTATCAATTTTTCTTTATCAGGGAAATTTATTAATTGTTGAAGAGAGTTTCCTCTTAAAATATTTTCTCTCTAGCCAGTCAGCGATTATGTGGATGAGTGCGTTGTATCCATTAAGCTTAATTATTTATTGGTTTCATCTTTTTAGTTCTCAAGACTTTTCAGGCAAGTTAGCTTCTAGCTTAGTATGGATTGCAACAACTCTCGGCACGTCTGGGCTTCTTATTCGCTGGTACGAATCTTATTTAATTAATGTCGATGTTGGACACATTCCAATTAGTAATCTCTATGAAGTTTTTGTTTTATTTTGCATTATTACAGCTCTAATTTATCTTTACTATGAGGAAAGAATAGGTACAAAAAAGCTCGGTGCCTTTGTTTTAATTATTATTAACATTGCAGTAGGATTTTTACTTTGGTATAGCTTTGCAAAAGGTGCGCATGAGATTCAACCCTTAGTTCCTGCATTACAGTCATATTGGATGAAGATTCATGTGCCAGCAAACTTTATTGGTTATGGCGCATTTGCAATTGCGGCTATGGTTTCTATGGCCTACCTTATTGTAGACAAAGGATGGTTGACTAAATATCTGCCTGAAAAAGATGTTTTGGATGACATGACTTACCGAACAATAGCCATTGGATTTATATTTTTTACAATTGCGACGATACTAGGTGCAGTTTGGGCAGCCGAAGCATGGGGCGGTTATTGGTCATGGGACCCTAAAGAAACATGGGCACTAATTGTATGGTTAAATTATGCAGCTTGGCTTCATTTAAGACTAATTAAAGGCCTAAGAGGAAATTTACTTGCATGGTGGTCAATTATTGGCTTATTTATAACGGCTTTTTGTTTTTTAGGAGTTAATTTATTTTTATCTGGCCTACATTCGTATGGCGAATTATAAAAATTTGCTCTTTTTAAGTTAGAATTAGGATTGTGTTAATTATTTTTTAAGATTTAAATACAATTATGTCAAACAGTATTATCTCCATCAAAGATTTAAGTTTTGGTTATGGCGACCGCCTTTTGCATAAAGGAATTGATATGGAATTTCCACGGGGAAAAGTATCAGCTATTATGGGTGGCAGTGGCAGTGGTAAAACTACTATTCTTAGATTAATCGGTGGACAATTAAAGCCAACTTCCGGCCAGGTCGAGGTTGAAGGTACGATCGTCCATAAACAAAATAGAGATGGCATTTATCGATTACGTCGAAAAATGGGGATGTTATTTCAGCATGGAGCGCTTTTTAGTGACCTTTCAGTTTTTGAGAATGTTGCATTTCCTATGAGGGAACATACGAACCTCCCTGAGAATATAATAAAAGATTTAGTATTATTAAAATTGAACGCTGTGGGTTTGAGGGGGGCGGCATACTTAATGCCCCCTGAATTATCAGGAGGTATGGCAAGGCGAGTGGCTTTAGCTAGAGCGATTGCATTAGATCCAGATATTATTATGTACGATGAACCTTTTGCTGGCCTAGATCCAATTTCAATGGCAGTTATATGTGACCTAATTAGATCATTAAATGATGCGTTAGGAGCAACATCAATAATAGTAACTCATGATGTCGCGGAAACATTTTCATTTGCAGACTACATATATTTTGTTGCAGAGGGAGTGGTTGCAGCTGAAGGTTCTCCAAAACAATTAATGGCATCTAAATTACCTTTTGTTAAGCAATTTATTCATGCTGAAAAAGATGGTCCAGTGCCCTTTCATTATAATGCTCCAAGTATGAAAGAGGACTTTGCTCTTTAATTATAAATATGAAAACTTTATTAAAATTTTTTGAAAAAATAGGATGTTCTTTTTCAAGTCGCACCCTTAGATTAGGGGCTGCGACTCGACTTTTCTTTCTTATATTAATTTATTCTGCTGACAGCTTCAAAAGAATTCACCTGACTATTCGTGAAATTTACTTCACGGGGGTGATGTCTTTAGTGATTATAATTGTTTCTGCATTTTTTGTTGGAATGGTCCTTGGACTTCAGGGCTACTATACACTCCAAAAATATGGGTCATCTGAGGCTATTGGAGTATTAGTTGCGTTGTCATTGGTAAGAGAATTGGGCCCTGTTGTTACTGCACTTTTATTTGCAGGAAGAGCGGGAACAGCTATAACTGCTGAAATAGGACTGATGAAAGCAACAGAACAATTATCAGCTATGGAGATGATGGCAGTAAGCCCCATTGCAAGAATTATTGCACCGAGATTCTGGGCTGGCGTAATTACGATGCCTATTCTAGCTTCAATTTTCTCAATGGTGGGTGTATTGGGAGGTTATGTTGTAGCTGTTCCTATAATTGGAGTTGATGAAGGAGCTTTCTGGTCACAAATGCAAGCGAATGTTGATTTTAGATTTGATATTGTTAATGGGCTAATTAAGAGTGTAGTGTTTGGAATTGCATGTACAATTATTGCGCTTTTTGAGGGTTTTGATGCACCTCCAACGGCAGAAGGGGTTAGTCGTGCTACAACGAGAACAGTTGTTACATCTTCGTTGGTTATTCTAGCGCTAGATTTTGTACTTACATCATTTATGATTAGTGGTTAAAATAAACCAAGGACTAAAGGATTATTATGGATAAAATTAAACTTGATGCATGGGTAGGAATATTTGTTGCAATTGGTGTTATTTCATTGCTTGGACTTGCCATGAAGGTTGGGAATCTAACTTCTAATGATATTAGAGAAACTTATATGGTTACTGCAAATTTTGAAAATATCGGTGGCCTTAAACCAAGAGCCCCAGTAAAAGGTGCAGGAGTTGTTGTCGGTAGAGTTAATTCAATTGTATTTGATACGAAAGCCTATCATGCGATTGTTAGTATTGATATTGATAAGAGGTACGTTTTTCCTAAAGATACATTTGCCAATATATATACAGCAGGGTTATTGGGAGAGCAATATATAGGTCTTGAAGCCGGAGGCGAAGAGAAGAATTTGGAGCAGGGCGATCGCATTACACAAACTCAAGATGCTGTAGTCTTAGAAAAACTGATTAGCCAATTCTTGTATAGCAAAGCATCAGAGGAGGAATAAATTGAAATTTTCTTCGTTAAATAAGTTGATTCTTACCTTTATAACAATCGTATTTTCGACTGCAGTTTTTGCTGGACTTGGCCCCGATGAACTAATTAGGAAGACAGCAGACGATGTTATTTCTGCATTAAAGAGTGATGAAGGCTCCAAGAATATAAATAAGAAAAAGCTATATCAACTAGCAGAAGAAAAAATATTACCAAGCTTTGACTTTGAAAGAATTTCAAGATTAGTTCTAGGTAAAGCATGGCGGAAAGCAACAGACTTACAAAAAAAACAATTTAAAATTGAATTTAGAAGTTTATTATTAAGAACATATTCAATAGCTCTATCAAAGTACAAAGACCAGGGTATTGAAATTAAACCAATACGCATGAAGCCTGTTGACGAAATAGTTACTGTAAAAACAGAGATTGTTCAAGATGGAGCACAACCAATAAAGGTTAATTATGCTTTAGCTAAAGATGGAGATTCTTGGTTGGTATTTGACATCGTTATTGAGGGCGTAAGTTTGGTAACAAATTATAGAAGCCAATTTTCTAGTGAAATTCGAAAAGGTGGGATGGACTCATTAAATAAGAAACTAGCTAAAAAAAATAAGAGCAATAAAGATTGATGGAATTCACTAAGACCGAAAATAATACTTGGGTGCTAAGAGGTAATTTAACATTTGAAAATATTTCTAAAGTAATCGATAAAGCCAAGGACTTTAATTGGCAGCATTCTGTTAATCTAGATTTGACTGGCGTTGGAGATGTCGATACCTCTCTCTTGGCTCTTATTTTTCATTGGAAACGATTAGCTAAAGTAAATAAAAAAAATGTTTTTATATCCGCTGCTCCGGAAAATCTTATGAAACTTTCCAGGCTTTATGGCGCTGAAGAATTCATTTCAAGCAAAAACTAAACACCTCATTTTTATTAAAATTTTAAAATAAGAAATATAATATGAAGCCGGCTATTGTCTATAAAAACGTAAAAAAAAATTATGGATCAGTTAAGGCTGTAAATGGAATATCTTTGTCCATTCCACAAGGGGAATTTTTTGGGCTATTAGGTCCCAATGGGGCTGGGAAATCAACCATGATAAATATGCTGGGAGGACTGGCAACTCCATCAACAGGAAAAATATCTGTTATGGGGAGAGATGTTCAAAAAGACTATCAAGAAGCAAGGCATTTAGTCGGAATTGTTCCGCAGGAGTTAGTCTTCGACCCATTTTTTAACGTTAGGGAAATGTTACGATTCCAAGCAGGTTATTTTGGAAAAGGCAGAGAAAATGATAAGTGGGTAGATGAGGTAATAGATCGCCTAGACCTTAGAGATAAAGCGAATACAAATATGAGGGCACTTTCAGGGGGGATGAAGAGGCGGGCTTTAATTGCGCAGGCACTTGTTCACAGGCCACCGGTAATTGTTTTAGATGAGCCAACAGCAGGCGTTGATGTAGAGCTAAGGCAGAAGCTATGGAGTTTTATTAAAGAGCTAAATAAAGAAGGCCATACAATTATTTTAACAACTCACTATTTAGAAGAAGCAGAGGCATTATGTAATTCTGTAGCAATGCTACGACTAGGAAAAATAGTGGCACTTGATACTACTAGGAACTTACTTAAGAAATTTTCAACAAAAAATTTAATGCTCCGGCTAAATTTTATGACTAAGAAAAGCCTGCCCCAGTCTGTAAAGAATTTCTCTTATGTTGAATCGGATGGCACATTTATTTTTCAATTAAAAAAGATTACTGATATTGCAGAAATTACTGAAGCACTAAAAAAATCTAAAATTGAAATAATTGACATGCAAACAGTAGACACTGACCTTGAGAATGTTTTTTTAAAGCTAACCGGAGCTAAATAATATTGGTCACCTTAAAGACTCAAATTATAGGCACTTGGACACTACTTAAAAAAGAATTATTAAGATTCTGGCGTGTGGCTTTTCAAACTGTTGCCGCTCCTGTGATTACAGGAATATTATATCTTTTAATATTTTCACATGTTCTTGATAGTCGTCTTGAGGTCTATGAGGGTGTTCCTTACTCGGCATTCTTAATTCCTGGATTAATTATGATGTCACTGTTACAAAATGCATTCTCGAATAGCTCATCAAGTCTAATTCAGGCAAAGGTAATGGGAAATATTGTTTTTCTTTTATTAACCCCACTAAGTTATCTCCAACTTTTTTTTGCATTCTTAGCGGCATCAATTGCTAGAGGTATCTTCGTAGGCTCCTGTATTTACTTGATCGCGATTATCTATATTGATTTGCCAATAGAGCACCCATGGTTTTTATTCTTATTTGCATTACTTGGTGGTGGACTTATGGGGGCTTTTGGAATTATTGCCGGTGTTTGGTGTGACAGGTTTGATCAAATGGCAGCATTCGGTAATTTTGTGATTATGCCATTGTCTATGCTATCAGGCGTATTCTATTCCATTCATTCACTGCCTATTGCATGGCAAGGTGTTTCTCAGCTAAATCCATTTTTCTATATGATTGATGGATTTAGATTTGGTTTTTTTGGTAAATCTGATGTTTCCCCCTATTTCAGCTTAGGAGTTGTTACTTTATTTTTTATTGTTTTATCTTTTATTACTATCAGAATGCTAAAATCTGGTTTTAAATTAAGAAGCTAGATGATGTCACCTGAAAAAATTAAGAATGCTATCTCTGAGAACCTTGCCTGTGATTTTATAGAGATTAAAGGAGATGACGGAACTCATTTTGAGGCAATTATAGTAAGTAAAGAGTTTGAAAATATTTCTATGCTAAAACAACACCAACTGGTTTATCGGTCTTTGGGTGAAATGATGAAAAAAGATATACACGCTTTATCAATTAAGACTTACAAACTGGATGAATGGAACCAACTAACTAAATAATAGTGGAGATAAAAAACATGACAACAAATAATAAAATTAAAGAATTGGTAGATGGAGATTCAGTAGTTCTCTTTATGAAGGGGAACCCAAAGTTTCCCCAATGTGGATTTTCCAGCATGGCCTGCCAAATGCTAGATGCATGCGGGGCAACCTATAAAACTGTTGATGTTTTACAAGATCCTGAGATTAGGGAAGGTATAAAAGTCTATTCTAACTGGCCAACAATTCCTCAGCTATATATTAAAGGTGAATTTAATGGTGGAGCTGACATAATGAAGGAAATGTTTGAGTCTGGAGAGCTAGCCAAAATTGTCTCGAGCAATTAATCTTGGATAGACTTATTATTCAGGGACAGAGAAAATTATTTGGTGATGTGTCAATCTCAGGCGCAAAAAATGCCGCCTTACCAATTCTTATAAGTTCTTTATTATCTTCGGAGAAATTGGAATTAACTAATGTTCCAAAACTTTTTGATATTAAAACGACAGAAAAGTTACTTCATTTTCTTGGTGTGGAAATAGAGAAAAATGAAAATTCAATAGAATTAAGTGCAAAATCAATTAAGCATATAGATGCTCCATATGATCTAGTAAAGACTATGCGTGCATCAATCCTTGTTTTAGGCCCATTGTTATCTAGATTTAGTAAGGCACGGGTTTCACTTCCAGGTGGGTGCGCCATAGGTTCTAGGCCCGTAGATATTCATATTCGGGGATTTGAGGCTATGGGAGCAAAAATTAATATAGATCAAGGCTATATTAATGCTAGCGCGGAACATTTGCCTGATGGTAAATTAATAGGGGCTAGGATTAATATGGATCAAGTTACTGTAACAGGGACAGAGAATTTAATGATGGCCGCTACCCTAGCTAAAGGAAAAACTATTCTTTCGAATGCAGCAAAAGAACCTGAAGTGATTGATTTAGGTAATTGCCTAATTAAGATGGGCGCTAAGATTTCAGGTCTTGGCACAAAAGAAATTACGATTATAGGCGTTGAGAGATTATCTGGTGCAAATCATAGAGTCATGTTTGATAGGATCGAAGCAGGGACATATTTAGTGGCTGCCGCAATGACTGGTGGAGAAATTTGTTGTCATGGAGTAGAGTCAGACAAAATAGAAGCTATTATTTTAAAGCTCAAGGAAGCGGGTGCAGAAATAAAGATAGAAGGAGACAAAATTACTATTAAGAGTGACGGCCAATTAAAAGCTGTTAATTTAACAACATCACCATACCCCGGGTTTCCTACTGACATGCAGGCTCAGTTCATGGCGATGAATACATTGGCAAAGGGGCCTAGTGAGGTAATAGAAACAATCTTTGAAAATCGCTTCATGCATGTTCAGGAATTAATCAGGATGGGTGCAAATATTGATATAAAGCAAAATACAGCTATTATTAGGGGTGATAATGAATTGAGTGGGGCTAATGTTATGGCAACAGATCTTAGAGCTTCAGCCTCGCTAGTATTAGCTGGACTTGCAGCCAAAGGCGATACAGAAATCGAAAGAATATATCATCTGGATAGAGGATATGAAGGACTTGAAAAAAAGTTTAATCAAATTGGCGCAAAGATTAAAAGGGTTAAATAGATGATTACAATCGCTTTGTCGAAAGGAAGAATTTTTACTGAAACGATGCCAATGTTAAATGCGGCAGGAATTTTTTGTAATGATGATCCTGATGAGTCTAGAAAGTTAGTTTTTGAAACCAATGAAAAGAATATTCAATTAATTATTGTTAGAGCTTCTGACGTCCCAACATATGTGGAATGGGGTGGTGCAGATCTTGGAATTGCAGGAAAAGATATATTGGATGAGTACGAAGGAACTGGACTATATCAGCCTTTAGATTTGAAAATTGGGAAATGTAAGATGATGGTAGCTGCAAAAAAAGACTTTAACTATAAAGAGAAAATTTCTAAACGTGCACATCTTCGTGTCGCAACAAAATATCCTAATGCCGCTAAAGAATTTTTTGGAAAGAAAGGTATTCATATAGACCTTATTAAATTATATGGCTCGATGGAATTAGCACCGATTGTAGGTTTGTCTGATGTAATTGTGGATTTAGTTAGTACCGGAAAGACATTAGAGGCTAATAATTTAGTTGCTACAGAGGAGATCAGTGTAATTAGTTCAAGGCTGATCGTTAATAAAGCCTCCTTGAAAATTAACAGAGAAATTTTGCAGCCATTAATCCTAAAATTTTCAAATGCTATAACTAAATAAATTTGTGAATATTAAAAAACTAAATTCATCCGATAATAACTTTTATAAAGAGTTAAAGTCCTACTTGTTATTTAATAGCGAGGATAACAATGAAATTATTCAAACAACTCAAACTATTTTGAATGAAGTCAAAAATTTTGGGGATAAAGCGGTATTAGATTACACAAATAAATATGACCGAGCTGGGGCGAAGAATAATTCAGATTTAGAAATTAGCCAAAATGAACTAAATAATGCTTTAAATAGAATACCCTCAGAAATAAGATCATGTCTAGAAATTTCTGCAAAAAGAATTAAGGAATATCATCAGAAACAAAAAGCAGAATCATGGTCATATAAAGATAAGCAAGGTTCTGCATATGGTCAAAAAATATCTCCAATAGATAGAGTTGGTCTTTATGTGCCTGGAGGAAAAGCTGCATATCCTTCATCAGTATTAATGAATGCTATCCCAGCAAAGGTTGCTGGAGTTAAGGATTTAGTAATGGTCGTACCAGCTCCAAATGGTGAAAAAAATGATTTAGTTTTAGCTGCTGCAAAATTAGCTGGGGTGAATAAAGTATTTACTATTGGTGGTGCGCAAGCAATTGCAGCATTAGCTTATGGAACGGAATCAATTCCAAAAGTTGATAAAATTGTTGGACCAGGAAATGCGTATGTTGCAGAGGCCAAAAGAAAAGTTTTTGGAGTGGTTGGTATTGATATGATCGCTGGCCCCTCAGAAATACTTATTATATGTGACGGTAAGACAGATCCAGATTGGATTGCGATGGATTTATTTTCCCAGGCAGAGCATGACGAGATGGCTCAAGCAATTTTAATCTCATCTGATGAGAATTTTTTTGAAAGTGTTTTAAAGAGTATGAAAAAATTAATTGATGAGATGGACCGAAAAGATGTGATAGTAAATTCTTTAGAAAATAGAGGTATATTTATACTCGCAAAAGATTTAGAGGATGCTGCATCTATATCAAATTTTATTGCACCTGAACATTTAGAATTATCGGTAGATGATCCTGAAAGATTAGTTTTGAAGATAAAGCATGCTGGCGCTATCTTTATGGGTAGAAATACTTGTGAGGCTGTCGGTGATTATTGTGCTGGCCCAAATCATGTATTACCTACATCTGGAACGGCCAGGTTCTCATCTCCATTAGGCGTATATGACTTTCAGAAGAGATCAAGCTTAATATTTTTATCACCAGAATCAGCAAGCGAACTAGGGAAAATTGCATCAGTGCTTGCCAATGGTGAAGGTCTTAGCGCCCATGCTAGGTCAGCACAATATAGAGTTATAAAAAAATAGATAATGAGCAAATACTGGAGTGAAGTTGTTAATAAATTAAACCCATATACTCCAGGGGAGCAACCCAAAGAAAATTTATCACTAAAGCTAAATACCAATGAAAATCCTTATGGCCCCAGCCAAAAAGTTCTCGGTTCAATTGCAGCTGCTTGTAATGATCAGTTAAGACTTTACCCAGATCCAGAAAGTGAATTATTAAAATCTACTATATCAAATTATTACAATATTCCTATGAATTCAATATTTGTAGGCAATGGATCAGATGAGATACTTGCATTTATTTTTCAGGGGTTTTTTAATAATAAGTTACCAATTCTGTTC